>MKWU01001533.1_pt1 | contig 39316 bp, 37 predicted proteins | sample 809101 | NCBI WGS metagenome assembly MKWU01 (sample SAMN05860141, study PRJNA318959) | sponge metagenome | host: Aplysina aerophoba | place: Slovenia: Piran, Adriatic Sea, Gulf of Piran | collected 2013-05-07
CATCGCCGTCTCGCGGCCGATACTGGGGCGCGTCGACCTGCTGGCCGGTTTGAACGGTGCCATCGCGGGGCTCGTCGCCATCACGGCGGGGCCGGACTTCACGAGCCACTACTGGGCCATCCTGATCGGCGCGGTGGGGGCCGTCATCTGCACCGCGGGGCTGAAGCTGCTGGAGCGGCTGCGGGTGGACGACGTAGTCGGCGCCGTGCCGGCGCACCTCTTCGCCGGCATATGGGGCACGCTGGCCGCCAGCATCGCGGCCGGCGCCAATCCGGCGATCCAGCTTCTCGGCGTGGCCGCGATCGGGGCGTTCGCGTTCGTCACCTCGGGGCTGACCTGGATGGCCCTGGAAAGGACGATGGGCGCCCGCGTGTCGCGTCAGGTCGAGGAGCTCGGCGGCGACGTTGCCGAGCTGGGCATCGAAGCCTACCCGGAGTTCGTGCTCATGCCGGAGCCGGACGAGGCGGCCGAGTGACGGCCGGCGTGGAATGACCGCCGGCGTGGAATGGCGGCCGGCGTGGAATGACGCGCCGCGTCGCCCGCCGCCGCGGCCGGGCCGAACAAGGCCTCGCCGGTCGGCGGGAGGAGCGCGTCAGCCCGCCACGCCGAGGGCCGCTTCGCGCGAGTCCTTGATCGGGATGATCCGGTCGAAGCCGCTGATGCGGAAGACCTCGTGGATGTGGTCCTTCATGGCGCACAGCACGAGAGTGCCGCGGCTCGCCTGCAGCTTCTTGGCCGCGATCAGGAGCACCCGCATCCCGGAGCTGCTGATGAAGTTGAGCCGGCTGAAGTCGATGACCACACTCTGCTGCCCGCCCTCGATGTGCTCCATGACCAGCGCCTCGAACGAGCGCGCGTTCGCGCTGTCGAGACGTCCGACCGGAAGCAGGATCAGCGTCTCGTCGGTCCGCTCCTCGGCGACTTCAATGTCCATGCACCCTACCTCGCACCTCGGCCCACGACCGCGCTGCGCCGCTAGGCCGCCACACCGGCCAGGTCGCGCTCCATCGTCAGGTGGTTCCGGCCGGCGCTGAACTCGTAGCTCACCCGGTCCGCCACGGACTTCACGAGGTGCAGGCCCAGGTTGTCGGCGCTCCGCTCCTCGAGCGGCGACTCGGTGTCGGCGGCTTCCGCGTGCCGTGTCGGATCGAACGGCGCACCGTTGTCCGTCAGGGTGAGGACCAGGCGGTCGTCGTCGACCCGCAAGCCGATGTCGATGCGCGGACGGGTGACGTCGGCGAACCCGTGGGTCACCGCGTTGGCGATCAGTTCGTCGAGGGCGAGGTTGATGGCGTAGACCTGCGGTTCCGCAAGCCCGTTCTCCTCCCCGAACGCCTCGACGATCCTGGACACGTTGCCGACGCCCGACAGCCGGGGTGCAACGGACAGACGCAAGTCGTTGAAGGTCATGGTCAGGCTCTCTCTCGTACTGTAGCAGCCGCGGGACACGCTGCACAAACGGCGTGCCACGGCGCAGATTCTAGTGGCGGCGCAGCACGAGGCAGGTCATGTCGTCCGCGGCCGGCATGCCCGCCGAGAAGGCTCCAATCTCGCTCCACGCATGGTGCACGACCTCCGAAGGCGTCCGGTGCGCGGTACCGACCAGCGCGGCCTCCAGGCGCTCCTTGCCGAACAGCTCCCCGCCTGCGTTCACGGCGTCGGTCAATCCGTCCGTATACAGGACGAGCGTCTCCCCGGGCTGCAGCACCTGTCGTCGGCTCGCATACGCGAACTCCTCCATCACGCCCATGGCGAGCCCTCCCGTCACCGGCAAAGACCGGCACACGTCGTCCGATCCGATCAGGTAGGCCGGGTCGTGGCCCGCGCAGACGTACTCGACCGCGCCTTTCTCGGGATCGACGACGGCGAGCACGGCGGTGACGAACAGCCCCATCGGGTTCTGGCGGCAGACCCGGTCGTTCGCCGCGCTCGTGACGGCGTCGATGCCGTCGCACTCGCTGAACGCGGCCTTGATGGCCGCCTGCGATGCGGCCATGAACAGCGCCGCGGCCACCCCCTTGCCCGAGACGTCCCCGACGACGAGGCAGCGCCGGCCGGGCGAGGGCTCCATGACGTCGACGAAGTCCCCGCCGACCCGCTGCGCCGGCGTCATCCGCGCGCAGGCGGAGAAGACGCCCATCTCGACCGTCCCCTCGCGGACGAGCGCGGCCTGCACGACCTTCGCCATCTCCAGGTCCTGCTCCATCGCCTCCTTCGCGACGCGCAGGTTGTGGTTGCTCTCCTCCAGGTCCCGCGTCCGCTCGGAGACGAGCATCTCGAGCTGCTCCTCGCGGTTGAAGACCTGCACGGTCATCGCCGTGAACACCCGTGCGAGGCTGCCGAGCTCGTCCTGCCGCCGCAGGACGTCCTCCATCTCGTCGTCCTCGGGCTGGTTGCCCGCCTCGACCTGCCGAGCCGCGTCGGCGATGACCTCGATCGGATGCGTCAGCCACCGGGTGCCCCAGGCCGCGGCGAACGCGGTGAGGCCGAGCAGCGCAAACGCGATGAGGGCCGTGTTCAGTGCCTCGCCCTGCACGGTGAGCGCGATGTCGTCCAGGCTCACCGAAACGGCGAGACCGCCGATCGGGATGCCGCCCGTGTTGATCAGGGGCGACGCGACCCAGATGCCGCGATCCTCGGGCGCCAGGAGGCTCAGGCTCGAGGCGCTGACGACGCGACCCTGCGCCAGTGCGTCGGACATGACTGCCTCCACCCGGCCCCCGAAAGCCCCCGCGGCGCCCGCGGCGCCCGCGGCCAGCTCCGCACGCGGCGCCGCGGCGGTGACATCTCCTTCCAGGTTGACGACCCACAGCGCCTCGAGGTTCCGCGAGCGGACCAGCACGTCGGCCTCGCGCTGATACACGGAGTAGAGCAGGTTGCCGGCGCTGCTCTCGATGGGAATCCCGACCTGCGACAGGCGCGACCCGTCCGGGCTGGCTACCGTCACGTACTTGTAGATGACCCCGTCCGAGGCGCGCGGCTCGGAGGGATGCTCGAAGAAGGGCTCGGAACCGTCGAAGAGGCCGGCGTACGCGCCGAAGTGCGGAACCTCTTCGCGGGCCGCGTCCGATGCCGCCAGACTCGAATAGACGGGCGTTCCGTCCCGGTCGACGACGCGGATCTCGCCGATGGCGGTCGTCGAGACGATCTGACCCAGCCTTCGGTCGACCTCGTCCACGCCCCAGCCGGCCGCCTCGGCTGCGGCCGCGAAGCGGTCGACGATGGTGGCCTGCACGGCCATGTGCTGGCCCAGGATGCCTTCGATGACGGCCGAGACGTCCGCCCGCTGCGACGTGTAGACGTTGGTCAGGATCTCCTGCTCGCCGAACACGAGCGCGTTGCCGATCTGCACGATCCGCGGCTTGTCGACGCCGCTGACGCCGACGTACTTGTAGACCTCCTGATCGATCTCGCGCACCTGCGCCGGCTGCGTGATGAAGTCGTCGCCGCCGACCGGCGCGGCGAGCAGGACATAGAACTTCGACGCCTGCGGCTGGACCGCCGGGTCGGGATCGAACTGGAACGGGACCAGGTCGCCGCGGTCGTCCCGCACGTTGGTCAGATAGGAGAAGCCGGCCTCGTTGGTGATCCAGAACTCGTCGAGCACGGTGTTCGCGATGATGTCGTCCAGAATGCCGATGACGCGCGGCGGCTCGAGCCCCGCCTCCTCCGCCGCGGCCACCAGGTGGGCGGCGATGCGCGCCTGGGCGATCATCTGCCCGTCGAGCGTCGCGTCGAGCGTGCGGGCGACGTTCGCGAGCGAGATCTCCCCCATCTCCGCGAAGCTGGCCGAAAGGAGCTCTGCAAGGTGCGTGGCCGCCCCCTCCGCCTCGTCGCGGAGCGCGGTGGCCGCGTTGTAGAGCAGCGTGGCCGACGTCGCCGTGATCGTGACGGCGAGCAGGACGGCCAGCGCCAGGAAGCCGCGGACCGCCAGCCGCATGCGCGCCGGGGTCCGCCACGCCTCGATGGACCGGGTCAGCACCCCGGTGTGGGACTTCGCCATGTCTTCGACCTTCGAAACCTACGCGAGGCGTCCCCCTAGAGGCGCCAGATCACGAGGAACTGCGCCACGTTGTCGTGGCCGTTCGCGCCGAGCTTGTTACCCCAGTACTGGTACTCCACGCCGACGAACAGCTCGTTGCCGGTTCCGTTCAGCGCCTTGCTCAGGTCCCACGTGAGCTGGGGCTGGGCGAGCACCCAGCTCTTCACTTCGCCGCCCACGGGCTCGATCGTCGTCGCGCCGATGTACTCCGCGTGGCCGGTGAAGAGGAACGACTGGTTGCCGATGTCGAAGACCGCCCCCCAGTTGATGTCGAACATGAAGCTGTCGCTGGTCCGGGGGGCATCCCCGGGGCCGGCGCCGTCGTTCGCGTCCAGGAACGCCGTGATGTCCGTGTTGAGGAACAGGAAGCCGGGGACGTCCCAGGCCACGCGGATCCCGGGCAGGTACTTCATGAAGTTGGCGTCCGCATCGAAGTTGATGCCGCCGATCAGCGCGATGTCGCGCACCGGCCCGCCCCCGACGGTCCGGTTTGTCAGCTTGCTGAAGCTCAGCGTGGGATACCACTCCCCGTACAGGTCCTTCTGATTGAACCCGTCGCTCAACTGGTCGTCCAGGAAATCGACGAAGAAGAAGCTGTCCCCCAACGACCAACTCCCCGCGTGCTGGATGGTGAGAATCGACGTCGGGCTCCGCTGCCCAGTGAACGGGTTCGTCAGTCGGCCGTACTGGTAGTGGAACTCCATCTGCGCCGAGGCTGCGGACGGCGCGGCCAGCCACAATGCCGCCGCCGCCGCACCGCAGCGCAGACCGCGCGCCAGCGCCCGCCGACTCGCCCCCACCGATCGCCGGCCGGGCGGATGTGCAAGTCTGGTCAACCGTAGCATCGGAATCACCTCGCTCGAGCACCTGTCGCGCCCGCCGGTATGGCCATCCTACCGCATCGGTTGCCGCTTTGGCCGCGGACTTTCCGGCATCCTGCCCGCTTTGCGCCGGCCGCGTGATAGGCTGCGCGGAGGCAGGCGCACAGCGCGCGACATGCAGACCGCTCATCCCGCGCGGCGACGCCGCGACCCTCGAACGACCGCCGGCCGCGAGCGAGTACGGACGACCGCCCGCGGCCTCGCAGCCACCACGGTCCTGGCCTGCCTGCTGGCCGCACCCGGCGCCGCCGCGGCCCAGCCCCCCGCGTTCGACCCGGTGCCGGGGGCGGTGGCCCTGCCCGACGTCATCCCGGTCTTTCCGCTGCCGGACGTCATGCTCTTCCCGAACGTCTCCCGGCCGCTGCACATCTTCGAGCCGCGCTATCGCGAGATGGTGGCGGATGCCCTGGAGGGCGACGGGCTGATCGGCATGGTCACGCTCGAGCCCGGGTACGAGGCCGATTACGAAGGGCGCCCGCCGATCTTCCGCATCGGCTGCGCCGGTCGGATCACGGAGGTGGAAGAGCTGCCCGACGGGCGGTACCTCATCGTCCTGCGCGGCCTGGTGAAGTTCCGCGTCCTCGACGAGGATCGGAGCCGGCCCTACCGGCTGGCGCGCGTGGAAGCGCTCCCGGAGCTCGTGGACGACGCCGAGCTGACGGCGCTCGGTGAGCTCCGCCCGGCGCTCGAGACGATTCCCGCCGCGGCCCGGAACGGAGCGCCGGCCCCGGCCGCGCTGCCCGACGAAGACCTGGTCAACGGGATCGCGCAGTACGCGCCGATGGCCCCGGGCGCGCGCCAGCGCCTGCTGGAAGCGCCAGGGCCGCTGGCCCGCGCCGAGGCGCTCGTGGAATTGTTCGGAGCCGCCGCGACGCCCCCGCGCTGACCCGCGCGGCAGCGGACGCGAGGGCCCGCGTTTCGCGGCGCCCGCCCCAGGATCGTAGAATGGCGCCGGCCGGCTGCGGGCTCGCACGCGCCGTTCCGGCCTGCCGCAACCGGAATCCCGGCACGACGACGACACTGCCCGGCGGCGGACGCCAGGCGCTCGACGAGGAACGACATGCAGACATCGATGTTCACCGAACGCGTCGCCGGGCCCGCCATCGGCGCGGGAATCGCTGGCGGCGTCGCATCCTCCGCCGCCTTCGACGCCCCTCTCGGCATGGCGCTGTCGACGGGCGTGGCGGCCGGGGCCATCGGGCTGATCGTCCCGTTCCAGATCCTGAACGGCTGGTTCTTCCCGGCCCTCCGGCGCCGCCTCGCGGCGAGCGCGCGCGTCATCGCGATCCTCAGCTTCTTCCTGATCGCGATGCCACTCTTCTTCGGCAGCGGCGGCCTGCCGGTGGAGGCGTCGGCCGCGGACGGGCTCGAGGTGCTGGTGTTCCTGACCGGGCTGGCGGCCTTCCTGTGCGGGAGCACGGCCGCGTTGCTCGACCCCGCGCCGGCCACCGGCGCGGAGGCTCCGCTGCCCGCGGTGCTCACCCCGACGTCGATCACAGCGGCCATCGTGACCGGCGCGGTGGCCGGAATCGCGCTCCCGCTGACGCTGGACGCCGCGTGGTCCACGGCCGCTCTGGGCGGTCTGGCGGCGGGAATGCTCGCCCTGCTCATCCCGCTCCAGATCCGGGATGGCCGGTTCACGCCGAACGTGGAAGGCCTGCAGCCCGTGTGGGCCGTGGCGTTCCTGATGGTCTTCGCCTCCGCCTTCGTCGGCGTGGGCGCCCTCGGTCTCGACAGCGCCGTACAGCTCAGCCTCGCCCTGCTGATCCTGGCGCTCGGCGCCGCCGCCTACGCGGCCGGCACCACGACGGAAGTGCTGTGCCGGGCGGAGGACGACGGCGCACGCTGATTCCGACCGCATGGAAGTGAAGCGGGCGGCAGGCCGGGCAGCAGCGGTCGTAACGGCCGCACTGCTCTGCACGGGAGCGGGCGGCGGTCCGGTGGAGCATCGGGTTGTCATCTTCAGCCCGGACGGGAACGACGTCCGGCTGCCGATGACGCTCGACGCCATCGCGTTCTGGAACTCGGTCGCCGCCCGCCTCGATCTCGACCTGCGGCTCGTGAGCGAGGTGATCCTCGCCTCGCCGGTGACGCGGCGGCTCGAGACCTACGCGCGCACCATCTCGCAGCAGGCGGGACGGCTCCGGTCGGGGCAGAGCCAGCCGTCGCCTCCCGACGAGGTGGTCGCGGTCGACGCCGACGTCGTACTGCTGCTTTCCCGGCAGGATCTGATGTCGTTCGCGTGGCCCATACCGAAGGGGCGCGGGCATTTCATCGCCATCGAGGCCGACGAGCTGGCGATGGCGCAGAACCTCAACATCGCCCGCAACATCATCGCGCACGAGATCGGCCACTCGCTGGGACTCGTCCACAACCGCGACCCGACCTCGCTCATGTGCGGCCCCTGCCGGACGTCCGGGCTCGGCAGCGACGACCCGGAGTACATGCGCCTCACGGACGGCGATCGGCGGCGGCTGATGGCGCGCTACGCTTCCCGGTGACGGGCGGCGGCGCTATGATTGACCCTTTCCGATCCGAAGGAGATTCCATGCTCAAGAACAAGCGGCTGCTGGTGGCGTTCGGCGTGACCGTGTTCGCGGCGGGCTTCCTGGCGGGCAACCTGACGGAGCTCGGCACTGCGGTCGAGGCCCAGAGCGAGAAGGTCTTCGAGATGCGGACCTACACCGCGCTCCCCGGCCGCCTCGACGCCCTGAACGCCCGCTTCCGGGATCACACGACGCGCATCTTCCGGAAGCACGGCATGTCGAACGTCGGCTACTGGGTGCCGCAGGACGATCCGCTGGCCGAGAACACCCTCATCTACATCATCTCGCACCCGAGCCGCGAGGCCGCGGCCCAGAACTGGGACGAGTTCCGGGCGGATCCGGAATGGCAGCGGGTGGCCGAGGAATCGCAGCGCGACGGCCGCATCGTGGAGAGCGTCGACGCCGTCTTCATGGACGCCACCGATTACTCCCAGATCCAGTGACGACCCGAGCGACAATCGCAACCGGCTCCCCAAGGAGGACCGAATGAAGGCCAGGACACTCGTCGCGGCGCTCGCCGCGCTGCTCGTCGCGTTCGCATCCGCCGCACCCGGCGCGGCCCAGTCGATGGACATCGATCTCACCGGCGCCGACGGGGCGATGCTGAAGGCGACCTACACGTCGCCGGGGCAGCCCGGACCCGCGATGCTACTCATCCACCAGTGCAACATGGACCGCCATTCGTGGGACAGCATCGCCGGCGGGCTGGTCGATGCCGGGGTCCACGTGCTGACGATGGACCTGCGCGGCTTCGGCGACAGCGAGGGCGAGCCGCTGGCGGGCGCCGAGGGCTTCCGCAACCTGATGATGAAGTCGCCCGGCGACCTCGACCTCGCGTACGACTACCTGGTGGGCAAGGACGGCGTGGACGGCTCGCGCGTGGCAGTCGGCGGTGCGAGTTGCGGCGCCATGCTGACCGCGGACCTCGCGTCGCGCCATGAGGGCATCACGAGCCTGATGCTCCTCTCCGGGCCGCCGAGCGATGCGGCGATCGCCCACATCGCGGCCACCCCGAGCCTCGGCGTGTTCGGCGCCGCGGCTTCCGGCGACACCATCACGCCGGGCGTCGCGGACGTCATCTCGCGTGCCGTCGACGGTTCCGGGAACGAGAAGTCGATGGCCAAGGTGTACGAGGGAACCGAGCACGGCCTGCCGATGTTCGAGGCGAATCCCGAGCTTCAGCCGCTCCTGCTCGACTGGCTCAAGAACGAGTTGCTCTCGAACTGACCTCTCCGGCGTTGCCGCCGGCCGGTTTGCAGGCCGGCCGGCGGTAGGTCGGGACGAGGCGGCGAGCGCAGCCCTCACGCGCGCCGCGCACGTTGCGCAGGGCGGCGGTCAGAAGCGGGAAGCGCGGAGCCAGGTGTCCGACCGCCCCCAGCTCTTCTCGAACTCGGCGTCGACCTCGGCCGAAGGACGGCCCTGGGCCACCAGCGCCGAGTGCAGGCCGAACAGCGACCAGCCATTGTTCGGGTGGTCGGCGAGCTCCTCCCGGTAGACGCGCTCCGCGTCGGCCGCGCGGTCCGCCTCCAGCAGCGCAGCGCCCAGCCAGTGCCGGGCCGCGAACGGGAGCGGCTCGGGTTCCGAGTACTCCAGATCATCCTCGATCTCGACCGCGCGCTCGAACGCCGCGATCGCCTCGTCCAGCTTGCCGGCGTCGCGGCGGATCTCCCCTTCGAGGATCGCGCCGACGGTGCCGAGCAGCAGCTCGCCCGAGTCGAAGCGGAAGCGCGCCGTGGTCGTCTCGGCGAGCGCCTGCACGCGCCGCAGGTAGACCTCGGCGAAGTCGGCGTCCCCGGTCCGCAGGTGCGCGTAGCCCTGCGCGAAGTCCCACAGCCCGCCCGCAACCTCCTGCTCGGGGCGCTGGGTGACGGCGAGCACCTCGTCGAAGCGCCCGAAGCGGATCAGCGTGAGCACGTGGAAAACGCTGTCGCCCATCAGCTTCGCGTAGTCCTTCCCCGCCTGGACGGCAATCGCCCCCTGCCCGTCCATCGAGGCCGCAAAGAGCAGCATGTGCAGGTTGTGGCTGGGATAGATCGCAATCCCCTCGCCGTGCGCCGCCTTGAGGTCCGAGTGCCACGCCGCCACGTTCGCGCGCACGCCGTCCGCCCAGCGGCCGATCTCGTTCCAGGTGTGGGACGGCATGTGGTTGATGTGGCTGGCGCCCGGAATCTCGCTCCCGAGGTGCTCGGCGCAGGCCGACGCCAGGCCCGGATCGACGGTCGACTCGGTAGCGTGGATATAGAGGTGACACGCGCCCGGATGGCGGATGTTCCGATCCAGCACGCTCTCGAGCACGCCGTGGAGGCGCTGCACGTTGGGGTCCTCGAGATCGCGGGTGCCCCGCCGCGGCTCCAGCAGGAACAGCGCGTCGCCGTACAGGGTCATCGCGTCGAGGTCGTCGGGATGGGCCTCGGCCACCCCGCGCATGGCCTCGGCGTAGGCTTCGTCCTGCTCGCGGCGCGTCTCCGGGTCGAAATGCTCCACGTAGCGCGTCGACAGCGCGTCGATGTAGGCCTGCTCCCTGGCGCTCGCCGTATCGCGGCGGGCCAGCGCCTCCTGCAGCGCCGCGTAGGCGTGCGGCGCCTCGAAGGGGCGCATCGGCCCGTTCAGGTACGACCCCCAGGCCCAGGCCTCGCCCCAATAGCAGATGGCGCAATCGGGGTCGCGCTGCCAGGCCTCGCGAAACGACCGGATCGCCTCGTCCTTCGCGAACGCGTACATCAGGCGGAATCCCTGGTTGAAGTAGGCCTGGGCCTCGGCGTTCGCGGACGAAATGGGATGCTCGTGGTTGCCGAGCACGCCCTCGTAGAGCGACATCGGCTCGCTGAAGCTCTCGGGCAGCTCCAGGCTCGCCGCGTCGTGTCCGGCGCCGTCGCCGTGCCCGCCGTGGTCCTGCGCAGCCGCCGCTGCGCCGCCGGCAACCAGGAGCGCCGCCGCGAGGGCCGTGGTCCACGCGCGGGCGCGGCCGGTCCTTGTCGTGGGTGTCGGTTCTGGTGCTCGCATCAGCCTGTCATCCTCCCTCGGACGGCTCGCCGCCCGTTACGTCCCAAGACGGATCATACGCAACCCCGCCGCGGTCCGGCCGGGGCGCCGCCGTGGCACCGCCGGCGCCCGCCGGGCGCCGGGTGGGGTATGCTTGAGGCGAGCGGCCATGCGACGCATCCTCGCGCTGACGGCGTTCCTGTTGGCGGCCGTCCTGCTCACCGGCAGCCACGCGCAGTGGGGCTGGGGGGTCGGCGAGGGCAACATGCCGCCCCGATTCCCGCCCGCGTCGCTCCCGGACCGCGACTTCGCCTTCTGCAAGATCATGTACGACCAGGTCCGCTACGAGCGGCTGGGCATGGGCTGGTCGACCGACTACCCGTACGCCGGCATCAACCTGATGCTGCGGCTCGAGGACCTGACCAGCACCCGCATCAGCACGGATCGCAGGGGCGACCCGAACCACTGGGTCGTGCGCATGACGGACGATGCCCTCTTCAACTGTCCGTTCACGATGGCGTCCGACGTCGGGACGATCGGCTTCACGGCACAAGAGGCGGCGCGCATGCGGGAGTACCTGCTGAAGGGCGGCTTCCTCTGGGTCGACGACTTCTGGGGCACGGCCGCGTGGCGGCACTGGGAGAGCGAGATCGGCCGCGTGCTGCCGCCGTCCCAATATCCCATCCGGGACGTGCCGCTCGACCATCCAGTGTTCCGCACGTGGACGCACGTGGCGAAGGTGCCCCAGATAACGGCGATTCAGTTCTGGTACGGGACGGGCGGGCGCACCACCTCGGAACGGGGCCGCGACAGCGCCGTGCCGCACTTCCGCGCCATCAGCGACGAGCACGGCCGCTTTCTCGTCGTCATGACGCACAACACCGACGTCGCCGACGCCTGGGAGCGGGAGGGGGACGACCCCCGCTTCTTCCGGCAGTTCTCGCCGGACGGCTACGGCCTCGGCATCAACGTCCTGCTGTACGCGATGAGCCGCTAGGAATCTGCGCCGTGCAGCGGCGCGACTCCCGCAGTCCGCTCGCGGAGCCCGCCATGCCCCGACATCGAACGGAGACCGCTCGCTGCAGCCGCCGCGCGTTCCTGGCCACGGTGCCGGCGCTTGGCGGCGCGGCGACGCTCCGGCCGACCGCCGCGGCCGCGGCCCCGCCGCTGCCGCTCGGACAGGCCGAGCTCGGGCTGCGCATCACCGGCCTGGAGACGTTCGTCGTGCGCGCGACGGCCCGCACGAGCTGGATCGTCATCCGCCTCACCACGAACGACGGGCGGACCGGCCTGGGCGAGGCGTCGCTGGGACGGCGGACGGAGCTCCCGGAGCTGGAGCCGTTCTTCGCGCTCGTCCGGGACCGCTCGCCGTTCGAGATTCACCGCTACCGGCAGGGCGGGCGGGACGCGGCGGCCGCCGGCGACCGGGCCGTCGCCACCGCGTTCAGCGCCGTCGAGCAGGCGCAGTGGGATCTCGTCGGCAAGGCCCTCGGGGCCCCGGTGTACGACCTCACCGGCGGCTCCCTGCGGGAGGAGCTGCCCGCCTACGCGAACATCAACCGGGCGACGTCCGACCGCACGCCCGAGGGCTTCGCGGCCAACGCGCGGCAGGCGGTCGACGACGGCTTCCGCGCCATCAAGGCCGCGCCGTTCGACGGGTTCCCGTCCCTCGATGCGCCGGCAGCAGACGTCGAGGCTGCGACGGAGCTCGGCATCGCGTGCATCGAGGCGATGCGCACCGCGATCGGCCCGGACGTCGCCTTGAAGATCGACGTCCACAGCAACTTCGACGTCCCGCTGGCCATCGAGGTCGCCGCTCGCCTGGAGCCGCAGTCGCTGTCGTGGTACGAGGAGCCGGTACCGCCGACGGACCTCGCGAGCACGCGGGCGATCAAGGAGGGCATCCGGCAGCCGATGGCCGGCGGCGAGTTCCTCTTCGGCGTCGAGGGCTTCGAGCCACTCTGCCGCGAGCGCGCCGTCGACATCATCATGCCGGACGTGAAGCACTGCGGCGGCGTGACCGAGCTCTCCAAGATAGCCACGGTCGCCGAACTGCACGGCGTGCTCGTATCCCCCCACAACCCGAGCGGCCCGGTCTCCACGATGGTGTCGGCGCAGGTGTGCGCCGGCCTGCCGAACTTCGACATCCTGGAATACCAGTGGAACGAGGTGCCGTGGCGCGGCGGCCTGATCGATCCGCCCGAACGGTTCAACGGCGGGATCCTGCAGGTGCCCGACGGCCCCGGGTTCGGCGTCACCCTCAACGAATCGGTCGTCCGCCAGCACCTGTAGCTCCGACCGCCGGCGCTGGCGGTCGTCCCCGGAAGGGCGGCGCGGCTCACGGAGCCGCGGCGCGGCCGAAGCGCTCCGCGGCGCGGGCTCGGGCGCGCGCGGCGACCTCGTCGCGGTCCCGCGATGGGGCCGTCGTCACGAGGCCGTCGATGAGGCGCCGCGCGACCTGCGCGACGTCTTCGATCGCGGCTTCGAAGACCGCCTGGTTGGCCTGCGACGGCTTGGTGAAGCCGCTCAGCTTGCGTACGAACTGGAGGGACGCCGCGCGCACCTCCTCGTCCGTGGCCGGCGGGTCGAAGTTGAAGAGCGTCTTGATGTTGCGGCACATGGCGCTGCCATCATACCGATCGAGAAGGGCCCGGGGGCGGCGTCTGGCTTGCGGGGGGCAACCTGTAGGACGATTGAGGGATGCAGGTCGCCGCACGGACGTACGCTCCCAACCCCGCGCGCCGTAGTCTCGCCCTCCAGGCGCTCGGCCTCGCAACGCTTGCACTGGCCCTGACGTGGCCGCTCACCGGCCGCGCGCACGCGCAGGAAGCCGCCGGTGCCGCGGGCGCGCAGACAGCCGGGCCGCCCGCAACGGCCGAGCCGGCGCCCGACACCACCTCGCGCGACGAGACTTCGCCCTCCGGCGATCCGTTGACGTTTCTCGACTCGGTGACCGTGACGGCCACGCTGCGGCCGGCCCGGGTGCGGGAGACGCCGGGGGTCGTTTCGGTCATCGATGAAGAGACGATCCAGGAACGGCTAATCCAGAATGCGGCAGACCTCGTGAAGTACGAGCCGGGGGTCTACGTCGAGGGCAACGTCACCCGGCTCGGCCTCAACGGCTTCAACATCCGCGGCATCGGCGGGAATCGCGTGATGACCCGCATCGACGGCGTCGAGACCTCGGAGCAGTTCGACTTCGGCCCCTTCAACGTCCACCAGGTGTCGTTCGACGTCGACGCGCTGAAGTCGGTCGAGATCGTGCGCAGCGCGAACTCCGCCCTCTACGGCAGCGACGCTCTCGGCGGGGTCGTGTCGCTGTTCACGAAGGACCCGGCGGACTACCTCCGCGGCCGGCGGTTCCACGCGGGCGCGAAGACGACGTGGGACGGGCGCGCGAGCGGCCTGAGCGGCAACGCGGCGGTGGCGGGAGGCGGGGACCGGCTCCAGGGATCGCTCTTCGCCAGCGGCTCACGCGGCGGGGAGATCCGGAACCAGGGGACGGTGCACACGTCCGACGCCACGCGCACGGCGCCGAACCCGCAGCACGTCGACGCCACCCAGGCACTGGCGAAGGTCGTCTTCAACGCGGCCCCCGGGAATGTACTGCGGGCGTCGGCCGAGTTCTACGACACGCGCGTAGAGACGGAGGTCCTCTCCCAGCAGGGGCTGGTCGAGTTCGGGCCCGCGATCCACATCGACACGAAGGACGTGGACGCAGTCGACACCCAGGACCGCCTGCGGCTCTCGCTCGATCACACCCTCGCCGGGCGCGGGGGCCTCGACCTCCTGACGTGGCGCCTCTACCGCCAGCGCAGCGACACGGCGCAGGTGGTCGACGACCGCCGCTCGACGCGGGGGTTCGGATCGCCGGTCGAGGCGGCGCGGCACGGCACGGTCGATTTCGACCAGGCGGGCGCCGGCGGCTCCGTGCAGGGGCAGAAACGGCTCGGCGACTCCGAGCGGGGCATGCTGCTGACGTTCGGCGCCAGCTACAGGGCCGATCACTTCGACATCCTGCGCAACGCCGTCGAGATCGACGTCGCGACCGGCGCCGAGATTCCGCCGCGGCAGACCTATCCGACGAAGTACTTCCCCGAGAGCGACGTCGTCGAGGCGGGAACCTACGTGCAGGGGGAGCTCCAGCTCGGGCGCCTCACGCTCGTGCCGGGGGTGCGCTACGACCGGTTCGCGCTCGACGCCGACCAGGCCGACCCGATCTTCCTGGCCAGCCAGAACCCGGATCCGGCCGACTTCTCGGCGCACGCCGTCTCGCCCAAGGTGGGAGCCGCCGCGCGCCTGACGGACGTCGTCACCGTGCACGCCCGCTACGCGGCCGGCTTCCGCGCCCCGCCGTACAGCACGATCAACACCGGGTTCACGAGCTTCAGCGCCGGCTACACGACGCTGCCGAACCCGGCGCTGCGGGCCGAGACGAGCGACAATCTGGAGGTCGGGGTCCGGACCGCGTTCGCGCGGGCGAGCTTCGACGTCACCGCCTTCGTGAACCGCTACGACGACTTCATCGAGCTCGCCACCGCCGGCACCAACCCCGCGACCCGGCTGCTGGAGTTCCAGAGCCGCAACGTCGAGCAGGCGGAGATCGCGGGACTCGAGGTACGGGGCGAGGCCTACCTGACCGGCAATCTGATGCTTCGTGGCAGCTATGCGCGGATCGACGGGGTGTCGCTCTCGACCGGCCCCTCGGGTTCCCCGTTCGGCGAGGCCCCGCTCGGCTCCATCGCCCCGAGCGAGGGCCAGGTCGGCGTCCGCTACGTACGTCCCGACGGGCGCTGGGGCGGCGAGCTCTCCGCCCGGCTGGTCGAGGGCTACGGAGCGGCCGACGCCGGCGACAACCAGTTCGCCCCCGCCGCCTACCAGGTCGTCGACCTCGTCGGGTTCGCGTCGCTTGCCGAGGCGCTGACGCTGCGCCTGGGGATCCTCAACCTGACCGACGCCAAGTTCTTCGAGTGGTGGAACGTGCGGGGGCGCCTGCCCGGTGACCCGGCCATCGACCGCTACTCCAGCCCCGGAATCAGCGCCGTCGCCTCGCTGGCATACGACTGGTAGCCGCACCGGGGCCGAGGGTTGACCGCTGCACCCCGCGCGCGCCTCAGGCTGCGGGTTCCGGGAAGTACCGGCGCAAGGTGGCCGCCGCGGGCCCCGGCGTCAACCGCGACACGACGAACATCAGCAGGGACGAGCCGACCAGCATCGGCAGCACCGGCATGTAGCCGAGCACGGCAGTTCCGCCCGGCGTGCGCGTAATCACGTCGAGCCCGCCCACGGTCCAGATCGGGACCAAGGTTCCCGGCGGGGGCGCCGGCACGACGGCCTGCAGGACGCCCACCGCCGTCATCGTCGCCGCCGTCCAGAGCACGACGGCGAGTGCGCCCCACTTCGTGCTCCCCCGCCAGAAGAGTGCCGCCACGAGGAGCGGCAGGAGCGTCGCGAACCCGGAGAAGGCGTACTGCACGGCGATGCCGAAGATTCCGGGCGGCGCCTGGAGAGCGATCGCATAGGCCACGAGCGCGATCAGCACCACGAACAGCCGCCCCGTCTGCACCTGCACCGCCGAACCGAAGCGCGACTTCCCGCCGTAGTAGGCGAAGACGTCCTCCGTGAACATCGTCGACAGGGCGAGAATCTGCGAGTCGCTGGCCATCACCGCGGCCATGATGCCGGCCCCGAGCAGCCCCGCCAGCCAGAGCGGCGCGTAGTGCTCCAGCATCAGGATGATCACGTCGTCGCCGGCCGCCGCCGGCCCCCCCCGCCGGCCGGGGGGGCCCTAGGCCCCCCGGATTGAGGATGACCCCGTCGCCGCCGCCCGCCGCGCGCTGCAGCCCCGCCGTCCCGGCCGGCGCCCGCCCGCCGGCATCCGCCGCGAGCTCGGCGCGCGCCTCGAGCTTCGATTCGATGCCCGGCACGTCGGTCATTGCGTTTGCGGCCAGCCCCAGGAACGTGCACGGCAGCCAGATGGCCAGGATGCAGAGCGGGTAGAAGATGACCGTCTTCCGGAACTGCCCCATCCGGCGCGCCGTGAGGCAGAAGATGGAGATGTGCGGGAACATGATCGACGACAGCGGAATCAGCATGTAGCTGAAGAAGAACCGCGGCGAGATGTGCTCCCGCGTCAGGAGCGGCGCCGAATCGGGGGCGGCCGCGATACGCTCCATCGCGGCCGGGAACCCGCCGATGCTGACCCCGATGAAGACGATGGCGGCGGCCCCGAACGTCAGGAACAGCACCGTCTGGAAGGTGTTGACCCACGCCGTGCCGCGCATCCCCCCGAAGAAGACGTAGCTCATCACGACCGCGGCCACGAGCAGCCCGCCGAACCAGTACGGCACCACGCCCCCGCTCACGGCGTTCAGCGTCGTGCCGCCCCCCATCACGGCGATCACGATGTAGGGCACGAGCAGGGTCGCCTGGATGGCGAAGATCGCCGTCCCGATGTGCCCGCACTCCCACCGGTCGCGGTACATCTGCACCGGCGTCATGAAGCCGTGGCGCTTGCCGAGAGCCCAGACCCGCGTGCCGAACAGGTAGAGCGTGACCGGAATGAGGAGTGCCGACGACGATCCCATCAGCCCGTAGGTCACGACCCCGTTGGCGAACGCGTGGCCGGCCGACCCGAGGATGGTGAACGCCGTCATGTTGGTGCCGAACAGCGACAGCAGGAAGACGTACTGGCCGAGGGAGCGGTTGGCGAGGAAGTAGCCCTCGGCGCCGCCGCCTCCCGGGCGCCGGAACGCGAAGATGCCGATGTAGAGGACGACACCGAGGTACAGGAAGACGACCAGCGCGGGAATCATGCGTGCCCCTCCCCTGGCGGCGCCCCTCTCGCCGCATCGTCCGTCTCCGCCTCCGCCTCCAGGTGCGCGGGCCAGGCGTAGCGCACCAGCGCCCACATCAGTCCGGCCACCGCGAGCGAGTAGACCCCGTGGTAGAAGAGGCCGATGGGGAGGAATCCGAAGACGAGCGGCCGCGCCGCGTCCCAGAACCAGACGTCCTGGTGCAGCAGGTAGAGCGCGGCGACGGCGGCGGCGAGCAGCCAGTTCCTCATGAGCTTGCTTGGGGGCGGGCGCCGCCAAGAATACACCGGCCGCCGGGGCCCCGCCGGCCAGCAGCAGCGACAGCGGGGGCTGCGGCAGCGTGGCGGCAGCAGCGGGGCCAGCGGCAGCGGGGCCAGCGGCAACGACGGCTGCGGGCAGCGGGGGCTGAGGCAGCGGGAGGCTGCGCTCGCCACGGTCAGCAGCGGGGCGGCGGCAGCGGGGGACCGGCGCGCAGCCTTGTCAGCCGGGCGCCCCGCACCGGACAATACTGGCGCCAGCGGCCCCGGCAGGGGCCGACGACCCCGTTCCCGACCATCCAAGGAGATCAGTCGCATGACGTGGACGTTGTTCGTGCTCGGAGCAGCCTTGTCGTGGGGCGCCTACGGCGCCACCCTGCACACCGGCCAGGCGCAGCTCGGCAGCGGCCTGCGCGCCCTGCTCTGCGTCGGTATCGCCTACTTCCTGATCGCCGTCGTGATCCCGGTCATCACCCTCGGCAGCCAGGGGCAACTCGGAGCGAGCGGTTTCAACGCCTCGGGGACGACGTGGGCCATCGGCGCTGGCGCGCTCGGGGCGATCGGCGCGGCCTGCATCACCTTCTCCTTCATCACCGGCGGCCGCCCCCTCTACGTCATGCCGCTCGTCTTCGGAGGCGCGCCGCTAGTCAACGTCCTGGTCTCGATGGCGCTCCACCCGCCCAAGGAGGCGCCGAGCCCGATGCTTTACCTCGGATTCCTCATCACGGCGGCGGGCGCGGCGATGGTCCTCTACAACCGGCCTCCGGCATGACGCCGGCCGCCGGGAGGCTCGCGTGCGGGGATGATCGGGCGCGCCGTCACGGGCGCGGTGGGATCCTGCGCGGGCCCATGGCTTCCTCCATCGCAAGTCTGCGACGCAGACTCCGGGCGCCATGAGTCCGCTCGACGGCATCCGTGTGGTCGACCTCAGCCGCGTGGTCTCGGGGCCGTTCTGCACGATGACGCTCGCCGACATGGGGGCCGACGTCGTCAAGATCGAGGAGCCGGGACGGGGCGACGAGTCACGGGCCTTCGGGCCGCCGTTCCTCGGTGGCGAGTCGCCCTACTTCCTGTCGATCAACCGCAACAAGCGGAGCTGCACCGTCAATCTCAAGTGCGACGACGGCCGGGCCGTCGTGCAGCGCCTCGTCGCACGGGCGGACGTACTAATCCAGAACTTCCGGCCGGGAGCCGTGGAGCGGCTCGGCCTCGACTACGCGGCCCTCGCCCCTCGCCATCCCCGCTTGATCTACTGCTCGATCTCGGGGTTCGGGGACACGGGTCCCGATGCCGCGCGGCCCGGCTACGACCTGATCGTGCAGGGCGAGTCGGGCCTGATGGACCTCACGGGGGAACCGGACGGCCCGCCGACGCGCATCGGCACCTCCATCGCCGACCTGACGACGGGCCTGATGGCGGCGCAGGGCATCCTGCTCGCGCTCCACGCGCGGCAGACGACCGGGCGCGGGCAGCACGTGCGGGTGGCGATGCTCGATGCCGTCGCCTCGCTCCTCACGTACAACACCGGCAACTACTTCGCCACCGGGGAGGCGCCGACCCGGCGCGGCAACGACCATCCGTCCGTCGCGCCCTACCAGACGCTGCGCGCCGCCGACGGCTGGATCAACCTCGGCATCGCGAACGACGCGCTCTGGCGCCGGTACTGCGACGCGATCGCCCGGCCCGATCTCCGGGACGACCCGCGCTTCGCGACCGCGCCCGAACGGGTGCGGCACCGGGCCGACCTCATCCCGATCGTGGAGGCGCTGACGCTGAAGCGAACCGTCGACGAGTGGATGGAGGATCTCGGCGCCGCCGGCGTCCCGTGCGGCCGCATCCGCAACGTCGCCGAGGTCTGCACCAATCCCCAGCTCACCGAGCGCGGCAAGGTGGTGGAGCGGCCCCATCCGACCGCCGGCGCCGTGAAGATGATCGGCCAACCGATCGAGCTCGACGACACCCCGGCCCGCATCCGGTCGGCGCCCCCGCTTCTCGGTGAGCACACCGACGACGTGCTGCGCGAGGCCGGCTACGAAGACGGCGAGATCCTCGCCCTCCGGGACCGGGGGGCGGTCTGAAAACGGCCATGGATACGGTCACCCTACAGAACTACCGGTGCTTCGAGGACGAGCAGACCGCCCGCCTGGCTCCGCTGACGCTGCTCGTCGGGGAGAACAGCACGGGCAAGACCTCTTTCCTGGCGATGTTGCGCGCCCTGTGGGACGTCGGGCACGGTGGGACCCGGCCCAGTTTCCGTCGCGCGCCTTACGACCTGGGGACGTTCCGCGACATTGCCCACAACCACGGCTCGCGAGGTGCACCTGCGCTCGCGTTCAGCGCCGGATTCGAGTCGGCATCACCTGCTCGCGGCAAGCGAGCGCGTGCTCGCCAAGCCGTGCCGTCCGACGACGCTGCCTTGCGAGTGCGGGTGGAGTTCGGGAAGCGGGACGCTGAACCGTACCCCGTCAGAACACGCTTCGCCAGGGGGGCTACGTGGATTGAGTTGCGCATCGACGAGGGAACCCGCGTCCACCACTTCGGCACGGCAACGGGCGAGTGGGAGTACCACTTCGACGACCGGCAGAGGCGCACTCTGGACTCCGAGTCGTTCGAAGTCAGCCTCGTTTCGATGCGCTACCATCTTGCGACACTGGACACGGATCCGCCGCCCGCATCCGTTACGCAGGCGCTGCGCCACCAACCCCACGGCGCTCCCGGCCCCGAGGACCTCTCGGCGCTGCTCCGGCTGGCGGAGAGTGTGCCGTTCCGAGAGAGAACCCATTCGTACGCCGGGGCTCCCGTGCGGTCAAGCCCGCGACGGATCTACGACCCGCCGAACATCGGAGCCGACCCGGAAGGAGCCTACATTCCGCTCTTTCTCGCACGTCTGCACGAGGCGGCACGCGACGAATGGCAGCGCCTGAAACAGGCGATCGAGGGCTTCGGACTGGCCGCGGGCTTGTTCGACGAGCTCGACGTCAAGCGCCTCGGCGACACGGAAGGCGGACCGTTTCAGTTGCGGGTTCGAAAGTATGCCCGCGGCAGGAAGGGTCCGAGACGAAACATCGCCGATGTCGGATACGGCGTAAGCCAGGTTCTTCCGGTGGTCACCGAACTGCTCCGCAAGGACGTCCCGTCGCTGTTCCTGTTGCAGCAGCCCGAGGTGCACCTCCATCCACGAGCCCAGGCCGCATTGGGCAGCCTTTTCTGCGAAGTCGCCGCGCACCGGCGCTCGCAACTCGTTATCGAGACCCACAGCGACCACCTGCTGAACCGCGTTCGCATGGACACGCGGGACAAGTCCACGAAGCTGTCGCCTGACGACGTGTCGATCCTCTACTTCGAACGGGCAGACCACGGAGTCTGCATTCACTCCCTCAGGCTAGACACCTCCGGCAACGTCCTGAACGCGCCGGACAGCTACGGGTCGTTCTTCATGCAGGAGACGGCGCGGTCGCTCGGACTGTGAGTCGTTGTCGATGTGTGCCATCGTTGACGCCAACGCACGCGACGAGGTTTTCGGGCAGCACCCCACCGAGGCCGGACGCCTGTTCCTCGACTGGCTGAGCACGAAATCCGGCCGGCTAGTCATCGGAGGCAGGCTGAAGGACGAGTTGCTCACCAGCGCTCGATTCAAGACATGGCTCGCCCGGGCAGTCTCCCTCGGCCGCGCGTTCCAGATTCCCGACGACTCCGTGGCGCGCGAAACCAAGCGGATCGAAGAAGCCGGGACGCTTGAATCCAACGACAGCCACGTAATCGCCCTCGCGACGGTCAGTGGCACCCGTCTCCTGTACTCGAACGACAGGGCCCTCCAGCGGGACTTCAAGACCGGCCTCGGAAAGGGCGTTCGAGGAGTGATCTATACGACCACCAGATCGGAGCATGTGACACGCGGGCAGCGCCGGATGCTGCGGCGCAAGGACATCTGCGGGAGAGTGTTATGAAGATTCGTTCCATCGATGCGCTGGAAGTGATCGATTCCCGCGGCAACCCGACCGTGGAGGCCCGCGTCCATCTTGAGGACGGCACGGTGGCCGAGGCGCGCGTCCCGTCCGGCGCATCGACCGGGGAGCGCGAGGCGACGGAGCTCCGCGACGGCGGGGAGCGTTACGGCGGCAAGGGCGTCCGGCAGGCCGTGGCCAATGTCAACGGCGAGATCAACCAGGCGCTCGTCGGGTTCGACGCGTCCGATCAGGACGGGCTCGACCGGCAGATGATCGAGCTCGACGGCACGCCGAACAAGTCGCGGCTCGGCGCCAACGCCATCCTCGGCGTCTCGATGGCGGCGGCCCGGGCGGCCGCCGCCTCGGCGCGCGTGCCGCTCTACCGCCACCTCGGCGGCGGAGGCGACGACGACACAGCGATCCTCCCCGTTCCGTGCCTGAACGTCATCAACGGCGGGCGGCACGCCGACAACACGGTCGACTTCCAGGAGTTCAAGATCGCCCCCCACAACGCCCCGTCGTTCGCCGAGGCGCTGCGCATGGGGATCGAGGCGTTCCACGCCCTCCGGGCGCTCCTCAAGCAGCGGGGCAAGTCGACCGGCATCGGCGACGAGGGCGGGTTCGCCCCCGACCTGGCGACCAACGAGGAGGCGGTCGAGCTGATCCTGGAGGCGATCGAGGCGGCCGGCTACCGGCCCGGAACCGACGTCGCGCTCTGCCTCGACCCCGCGACGAGCGAGATGTGGCGCGACGGCGGCTACGTCGCGTTCAAGTCGGATCGGTCGCGCCGCTCGACGGCGGAGATGATCGACCTGTGGCGGTCGTGGATCGACCGCTATCCGATCGTCCTGATCGAGGACGCGCTGGCCGAGAACGACTGGGACGGCTGGGGCGACTTGACGAAGGCCCTCGGGGAGCGCATCGAGCTGGTGGGCGACGACATCTTCTGCACCAACCCCCGCATCCTCCAGGACGCCATCGACCGCGGCGTCGGCAACTCGATCCTCGTCAAGCTGAATCAGATCGGGACCGTCTCGGAGACGCTGGAGACCGTCCGCCTCGCCCAACGGAACGGCTACGGCGCCTACATGTCGCACCGCTCCGGCGAAACCGAGGACACGTTCATCGCGGATCTGGCAGTCGCCACCGGCTGTGGCCACATCAAGACCCGGTCCGGCCGCCCCGGCTCGGGCGCCCGCGGCGGGCGCACCGCGAAGTTCAACCGCCTCCTGCGGATCGAGCACGACCTCGGCGGCCGGGCTACCTTTGCCGGCCTCGGCGGCTTCCGGCAGTCCGCGATCCGGCCGTAGGAGTCTGCGCCGCAGAACGCGCGTTGCGGGTGCTGCGCGGCAGCGCAGACTACGAGCGCGCCGGGGAGGGCGCGCCCTCGGCAGCCCGCGCGATACTAGCCCGATCCCGCCCCGGGAGGTACTTGACGGCCTCGCGCCTGGTCACGGCGGAGGCTCGATCGGCGCGCGGCAGCAGCCAGGCGACGACCAGCGCGGGCCGCTTCTTCGCCAACTCGCGCAGCACCCAACCGATCGCCTTGGCGATGAAGAACTCCCGCTCGTCGAGCATGGCGTCGGCGTAGCGGCTGAAACGGGCGAAGTCGCCCCCGCCCCGCCGCAGCGCCGGGAGCAACGCCAGCAGCGCCGAGCGACGCACCCAGAAGTCCGGGTCCCCCGCCCAGCGATCGAGTTCCGCCCCGAGCTCCGGCAAGCGCTCGACAAGCGCCCCCGCGACCGGGATCGCGAGCCAGTCGACGAGCGCCCAGGTGCGCGACTGCCGGATGAAGCGCTCGACGAGGACGAGATCGGCCGGTTGAAAGAGCGCCGCGTGGCGATCCAGGAGATGGATGGCGGCGCACCGTCGCTCGTGTACCGCGGGCGCCCAGAGAGCCCGCGCCGTGGCCAGCGCCTGCCGCCGGTCCAGCGGGTACCCCGGCCCTGCGGAGCCCGGGTACGTCGCGGAGCCCGCGTGCTCTTCCAGCACGGCTCCCACGATCTCGCGGATGCCGGGCCGGCCGACGCCGTAGAAGGTCAGGTCGCTCTTGAGGTAGCGTTTCTCGCCCTCGGCACGCGCCGGGACACCGGCACGACGGAGCCGCGTGTCGACGGCCGCAGCCAGCTCCGCCGCCGTGGGACGCCGCGCACGCTTCGGTGTCATCGCACGCTCATCCGACCTATCCGTACGCCCCGGGCGCCGGAGGACGCTACAGGCGGAAGCGCACCTCGAGCAGCACCGTCCGCCGCAGGATGTCGCCGAAGATGTGCTGCTTGATGTGCCGGTTCAGCAGGTTGGTCCCCTTCAGAACCGTCGTGACGGCCCCGTCCTGCCACCGCATGCCGATGCTCCCGTTCACCATCGTGTAGCCGCTCGAGAAGCCGTGGTAGTCGCGCGTCAGGACGTCGCTCCAGAACGCGTCGGTCGCGGCGCTCACCGAGGCGCTCGCGATGTACCGCGACCCGTTCCACGAGATTCCGGCGTTGCCGCGGTGGGTCGGCGGCAGGCTGAGCTCCTCCGGGAGGTAGGGGTTCTCTGCCTCGAGGATCTCCGGCTCCGCCTGCCACGAGTAGTTGATCCAGGCGGAGGCCGAGCGTGAGAGGCGCTGGTCCCACCACAGCTCGGCGCCCACCTGGCGGGTGGGCCCGAGGTTGAAGTACGTGAACGCCGTCCGCGGGAGGTAGATGCCGAACTGCGCCATCTGCTGCAGCAGGAGGCCCGGAACCTGGGCCGCAAGCGGCGCAGGCAACTGGTCCGCGCCGAGGTAGGCCGCCCAGCCGGGCGGCAGGTTGCGCGCCGTGTAAGGGTCGAGATCCGATCGCACCGGGACGAAGTTGATCGGATCGTCCCGCCGGTTGAGGTAGGCCGCTGCCCCGATCGTCCCTCCCTGCCACAACGTCCCGGTGTAGCTCACCTCGTACGCCGTCAGCGACTCCTCCCGGAGCGGGAGGCGCTCCATCTCCCCGATCGGGCGGTCGCTGCCCGCGGCCCGCACCACGAGCGGGAACGGCTGCGCCAGGCGCGGACCGATGACCGGGCGGAGCGCCGCCGGCACGAAGGGTGCGAGGGTGCTCAGGTCGACCGGGTTGAGGATGCTCATCTCCAGGAAGTTGTTGATGGTCGACGGCGCCCGGAAGGCCCGGTTGTAGGAGAAGGTCAGCGACTGGTCCTCGCTCGGCTTGATGATGAACGCCAAACGCGGCGAGAACGTGGGGGTGGCGAGGTTGCCGAACTTGTCCACCCGGCCGCCGAGCACGAAACGGAACGGGTCGAGGAAGATCTCGTCCTGCAGGTAGGCCCCCGCCTCGAGGCGGTCCTCCGCCAGTGGCGCGATGGTGATGTCGAAGTTGTTCTGCCGCACGTTCCCACCGTAGGTCAGCAGGTGCCGCTCGCCGAGGAACGTCGAATGGCCGATCTCGGCGTCGAACGTCTCGGTGCGGAATCCGAGCTGCACCGGCTGGCCCGTGGCCGGGTCGGGCAGCAGCAGGTTCGGTGCGTCCCCGCGCAGGAAGTTCGCAAAGACCTGGGCGCGGAAGTCCCCCCGCGTGTAGTTGACCTTGCCGTAGCCGAGGTAGGAACCGGGCTGGATGTCGAACGGCCCGACCCCCGAGTGCACGATGCCCTCCGTGCCTGCCACGCCGGCCGCGTAGGTCAGCCGCCCGTCCGACAGCTCCTGATCGACGCGCACGTCGAACTTCGGCTGGCTCGTGCCGCGGTTGGCGAACGCGGCGGCCCCGAACGCGCCGGGCGCGTCCGTGGGATAGAACGCGCCCCCCACCAGCCGCCCCGGCTCCCGGGGGTCGGCGATCACGGGGATGCGGCCGGTCGGGCGCGGGAACGCGTCCGACGTGAAGTAGCCGGCGCTGATGCGGTAGGCCAGCCGGTCCGTCGGCGCGCGCGTGACCGTCGCGTTGGCCCCGAAGAGCGTTCCCGGACTCCGCCCCGCGGTCGAACCGGCGTCCCTGTCGATCACGCCGCCGGTGAAGGTCACCGTCGTGCCGACCGACTCCCGCGGCGGCTTGGTGAGGATGTTGACCGCGCCCGTCATGGCGTTGGCGCCCCACGTCGCCGACGCCGGCCCCCGCACGACCTCGATCTGCTCGATGTCGTCCGTGTTGGTGGGGAGGAGGTCCCAGAGCACCAGGCCGAAGAAGTCGAGGTAGACGCTTCGTCCGTCCATCAGGACGAGCTGCGAGTTGGCCACCGCCCCCGTCGCCTGCCGGCTGGTCACGTTGACGTCGCGCGCGGAGAGCTGGACCACGTTGACTCCGGGCACCGTCCGCAGCAGGTCCCCGTAGTTGGTGGCCGGCGACGCCTCGAGCGTGTCGGACGAGATGACCGACGTCGTGACCGGCGCGTCGACCACGCGAACCTCGCTGCGCGAGGCGGTCACCACCACCGTGTCGCCGAATCCCGCGAGCCGCAGCGTGATGCTCCCGAGATCCACGGGGTCCTCGGAAACCGCCACCTCCCTTGCCTCGGGCGAGAAACCGGCGAGCGAGATCGACACGGAGTAGGTACCGCTCGCAAGGCGTTCGAGGACGAACGCCCCCGCCCCGTCCGTCTGCACCACGCGCGACGGACCGGGGCCGCTCAGGGTGACGGTGGCCCCCGGCAGCGCCCCGCCGGTTTCGTCGACGACGTCGCCGGCGACGCGCCCAGACTGCGCCAGGGCGAGCGGCGCCGTACCGAGGAATGCCAGAAGGATGATCGCCGCCACGCTTCGCGCCATCATCGGTCCCCCCGCTCGTTGAAGTCCACGACTTCCAGAATAGCAGGAGGCTCCGCGCTACGCCGGCCCGCCCCCCGCCCCCGGGCGGGCCGGCGGGGCGCGGCGGGGGGGGGGGGGGGGGCCGCGGGGCGGCGCGGGGGGGGGGGGGGGCCCCGCCCTGCGCCGGCCCGCCACCGGCCCGGGGACGTGCCGGCGGCGCGCGGCGGGGGGAGGGCGGGCGCCCTCGGTCGGCGACGGAACGGAGGCGGCGGATGAGATTGCGTCTCAATCTCTGACGGGATACGATCTGCCCATGCCGTCGGCTACGCCAACCGAGATGGTGGAGACTGCCCAGCCGGCCGCCGGAGCATCCGGATTCGTCTGCACCTGCTTGCGGATCACGGAGCGCGAGTTGCTCGGCACTCTGACGCATCCGGACATCCACACGCTCCGCGACCTCCGGCGCGCCATCGGCGCCGGCGACGGCTGCACGGCGTGCCACCCCGTCTTGCAGCGCTACCTGGACGCCGGCGGTCAGCCGTCGTGCCCGCCCATCTGCTCCGCCAGGTAGTTCTGCAGCCCCACCTTGTCGATGCGGAAGAGCTGGGTCTCCAGCCAGTCGACGTGCTCTTCGGACTCGACGAGGATCGGCGCCGCCAATTCGCGCGTACCGTTGTCTCCCAGCCGCACGCTCAGCTCGATCAGCGTGTTGTAGTGCGCGACGCCCTTCATCTCGAGCTTCAGGTCGTTCTCGAACTGCTCCTTCACGTCGGTCCCGACCCGGATCACGTCGTAGCGGGCGATCTCGGGCACCCCCTCCAGAAACAGGATGCGCTCGATCAGCTTCTCGGCGTGCTTCATCTCGCCGATCGACTCCTCGTGGTGCTTCTTCGCCAAGTCGTGGAAGCCCCAGTCCGCGCACATCTTCGCCTGACAGAAGTACTGGTTGATCGCCGTCAGCTCGACGGTGAGGGCTCCGTTCAGCCCCTCGATGATCTCGGTCTGCCCCTTCATGCGACTCCTCCTCCCGCCCGTGACGAGGGCGGCTCCTCCCAACCTACCGCGCGATCGGGCGCGGAGGTGAGACTGCGACTCAGTCACGCGCGAGAGCGCTCCGAGCAGCGCAAGGCCACGGTCCAGCTCGGCGCGCATCGGCGCGTATACGGCGCCCCCATCCTCGAATGTTGCCGGCTCGACACCCAGGAACGTCGGCGAAAGGGACATCCGCTCGCTGTCGAAGGTGACGTTCACGGCCAGGTGGTGCCCCCGAACTGCCAGGCCCATACGCCGCCGGCGGACGGAGTCCCGAAGAGGGCGATCCAGTAGTTGTCCTCCGACCAACCCGCCACCCCGCCGCGGAGGCCGGCACTGCCCGACCCCTGCGCCAGGTCCTCGTCCGCCCGCACGATCTGCGACACCCTGTCGAGCCCCTCCGCGCTCAGGGACGCCCGCAGCACGTCGAACACGGCGGCGCGCTGGGCGTCGCTCAGGCCCCCAGGCGGATGCCGTTCCGGTCGAAGTCGACGACGCCGGCGGGCAGGTTCGACCAGTTGCGGCGCACGGCAGCGTCCAGATCGTGACGCACGGCGGCCCGTTGCGACTCGTCGAGCAGGTCGAGCAGCGCCTCGACGGCGGCGACCGCCGCGCCGGCGGTCCCGCCCGCGGCGGAGGGCCGGCGCCGCTCGCCGATGGCGTAGAGGTGGCCGGTGGTCCGGATGAATATCTGGCCCTCGGAGATCGCCGGCGAGCTGAGGCAGTAGTCGTCGAGGTCGTTCTCGGCCAGGATCTCGAACTCGGGGCCGGCCCGGAGGACGGTGGTGACCCCATCCTCGTTGGTCACGTAGATCCGCCCATCGGCCAGAACCGGCGACGCGCTGTAGGTGCCGCGCCGGATCCGCTCCGGGCCGTACACCGGCTCTCCCGTCCGGGCGTCGGAGACGAAGACGATCCCGCGGTCGTTGACCACGTAGAAGTACTCGCCGTCGGTTACCGGGGTCGGCACGTCCGGGCCGTTGTCGGTGGACCAGACGACGTGGCTGTCGAGCACGTCGCCCCGCCCGCCCGGCCGGAGCGCCAGCAGCGGGCGAACGCGCGTCGGCGCGTAGATGAGCCCGTCGCGGACGAACGGCGACGCCACGATGCGGTAGTCGCGCTGGCGCGTCGGATTCAGGCCGTCCGCGCGCCACAGCTCCCGACCGGTCTCGGGATCGTGCCCCGTCACCGCGTCGCCGCCGGTGATGACGATCTCCTTCACGCCGTCGTATTCGAGCAGGGCGGGCGTCGTGTAGGAGTCCGGGGACTCCCGCACCGCCTCGGTGGGCCGCTCCACCCGCCAGACCGTCTCCCCGGTGTCGCGGTCGATGCGCAGCACGTACGACGGGTCGTCGGTGCGCATCCCGTGCAGCACCTGCACGTAGAGCGCGTCGCCGTGGAGGAGGGGCGACGACGCGTAGCCCCAGTTCAATCCGAACGGGCCGTACGAGGCCGGGACGTCGCGCATCCACAGCTCGTCGCCGTCGACGTCGAACGCCTTGAGGATGCCGGTGCCGGTCATCACCCAGACGCGCTCGCCGTCGGTCACCGGGGACGGCGACGACATGTTCTGCTTCCGGAGCCGGCGATTCCCGTCGCCCAGATGCCGCTTCCAGAGCGGCTCCCCCGTTCCCCGGTCGAGGCACCAGAGCTCGATGTTGTCGTCGTCGACGGCCACGTTGAGGAAGATCCGTTCGCCCCAGACGATCGGCGTCGACCCCGACCAGGCCGGCATCGCGAGCTTCCAGGCGATGTTCCGCTCCGTGTCCCACTCCACGGGCAGGTTCGTCTCGGTGCTGACGCCGTCGCCCGTGGGTCCCCGCCAGGCCGGCCAGTTCTCGGCCCGCGCCACCCCGGACGCGCATGTCGCGGCCACCAGCAACACCCCCGCGACGCAGGTGACGAGCGGATTCGTACGCATGCTCCCTCCGCGACGACGCTCTGGCGGTCCGCCGACAAACCCACGGCCTCCCCGCTTCCCGGCGGCGTCTCGACAATGGTAGATCGGCCCTCCGCGGCCCGGGTGCGAGCGACCCCGTGTCCGCTGAAGGGATCGGCCCGGCCGGCGCAGGAATCTCCGTCGCTGCCCCGGACGGCGGGCGCCGACAGCGCGAACCGCCCTGGACACCGGTGCGTATACTCCCAAGACCGTGACAGACGCGAGTTCCTTCCCCCGCCCCCGCCCCCGCCTTCTCCTCGCGCTCGCCTCGATCGCGATGGCCTCGGCGGCAGGCGGCGCGCACGCTCAACCTGCGATCGAGCTCGCCGACTGCCGCCTCGACGGAGTTTCGGTCCCGGCGCGATGCGGCACCCTCACCGTCTTCGAGGATCGCGGCGCGGGTGCCGGACGGACGCTCGACCTCGAGATCGTCGTCATCCCGGCCGTCTCCGACAACGCCGATCCGGATCCGCTGTTCTTCCTCGCCGGCGGCCCCGGTCAGGCCTCCACCGAGCTGGCCGGCCCGACGCTGCCGCTCTTCGCCGACGTGCGGCGGTCGCGCGACCTGGTCTTCGTCGACCAGCGGGGCACGGGCGGCTCGGGCCGCATGCGCTGCGCGTTCTTCGAGAGCGACTCCGCCGAGGAGGCGGTCGGCGAATCGCTGCAGTTCGACACGCTGCCGCTCGACGGGCTGCGGGAGTGCCTCTCGGAAGTGGAGGCCGCGGCCGACCCGCGGCAGTACACGACGCCGGTCGCGATGGACGATCTCGACGCCGTGCGCGCCGCGCTCGGCTACGAGCGGATCAACCTCTACGGCGGCTCGTACGGCACCCGCGCCGCCCTCGTCTACATGCGCCGGCATCCCGATCGGGTGCGGACGGCGGTGCTCGACGGTCTCGCGCCCGTCGCCATGCGCCTGCCGACGAACATGAACGCCGACGCCCACCGCGCGCTCGACCGGCTGTTCGCGGACTGCGCGGCCGATCCGGGCTGCCGCGGGGCCTTCCCCGACCTGCCGGCGACGTTCGCCGCCGTCCTCGAAGAGCTGGAGGCCGATCCGCGCCGGCTCGACACCACCCATCCCCGAACCGGGGAGCCGTTCGCGCTGGAGCTGAGCGCCGTCGGTTTCGCGGGCGGACTGCGCAACGCGCTCTACAACACGACGCTGTCGAGCCTCCTGCCATGGACCGTCACGCGCGCTGCCGCGGGCGACTTCGCCCCGTTCCTGGCGCAGCTCGCGCCGCTGGTCGAGAGCGGCGAGGCCATCAACGTCGGCATGTTCCTGTCGGTCGTCTGCGCGGAGGATGTTGCGCGGCTCGCGGCCGGCGAGGCCGAGCGCCTGGCCGGGGAGGGAATGCTGGGCCGGCTCACGATGGAGGTGACCAACGACGCCTGCAGCGTCTGGCCGGCCGCCGAGCTGCCCGACGACTACTTCGAACCGGTGCGCTCCGACGCGCCGGCGCTGCTCCTGTCGGGCGATCTGGATCCGGTCACCCCGCCCCGCTGGGGCGAGGCGGTGATGGAAGGGCTGACCGACGCACGCCACGTCGTCGCCCCCGGCGCCGGCCACGGCGTCCTGCCGCGAGGCTGCACGCGCGACGTCGTTGCCGAGTTCATCGAGGCGGGGACCCACGCCGGGCTTGACGTGAGTTGCATCGAGCGGCTGCGCCGGCCTCCGTTCCTGCTCTCCGCCGCCGGCACCGACCCGTGACCGGAAGAGACGCCGCATGATCGAGGTCCGCAACCTGGAACGGCGCTTCGGCGCGGTCGTCGCGGTCGACGGCGTCAGCTTCAGCGCCGCCGACGGCTGCATCACGGGGCTCCTCGGCCCGAACGGCGCCGGGAAGACGACCACGCTCCGCACCCTCTACGGGTTGCTCCGCCCGGACGCGGGCGCCGTCGCCGTCGACGGGATCGACGCCGTGGCCGACCCCCTCGGCGTGCAGCGCCGCATCGGCGTCCTGCCCGACGCGCACGGGCTCTATGTGCGGCTCACCGTTCGCGAGCACCTGCGTTACGTCGGCGAGCTGCACGGCCTCGACGCGGCGACCATCACCGCATCGATCGACAGCCTCGTTGCGCGGCTCGACATGGGCGAGATCATCGACCGGCGCGTCGAGGGCTTCTCGACCGGCGAGCGGATGAAGGTGGCGGTGGGGCGCGCGCTGGTGCACGACCCGCCCAACCTGCTGCTCGACGAGCCGACCCGCGGTCTCGACGTGATGAGCACGCGCGCGATGCGCGATCTCATCCGCCAGCTCCGGGCGGACGGAAAGTGCGTCCTCTTCTCGAGCCACGTGATGCAGGAGGTCTCGGCCCTCTGCGACGAGATCGTCATCGTCGCGCGCGGACGGGCCGTCGCGCGGGGCACGCCGGACGAGCTGTGCCGGCGGGCCGGCGAGGAGGACCTGGAGGACGCGTTCGTGCGGATCATCGGCAGCGACGAGGGGTTGCAGTGAGCGCGCGGCAGCTCGGCTTCGGCGGCCAGGTGCGCGCCGTCTGGCGGAAGGAGATCCTCGACGCCCTCCGGGACCGGCGGTCGCTGCTGTCGGCGCTCCTCTACCCCATCCTGATGCCGCTGATGATCGCGGTCGTCTTCGGCGCCGTGGCGCAGTTGGAAGGATCGGAGCGGCCGCTCGAGACCCCGATCGTCGGCCGGGACCGCGCCCCCAACCTGGTCGCCTGGCTGGAGGAGCGCGGCGTGGTCGTCCTCGACCCGCCCGCCGATCCCGACGCCGCCGTGCGCGACGGCGAAGTCGACCTGGTGCTGGTGATCGACGAGGACTACGGCGAGCAGTTCCGGTCCGTGGAGCCCGCCGTCGTCCGCATCGTGCACGACAGCTCGCGGACCGCGTCGCTCTCGAGCATTCGGCGCACGCGCAACCTGTTGCGGGCGTACAGCAGCGAGGTGGCCCTGCTGCGCCTGCTGGCGCGCGGCGTCAGTCCGGGCGTGATGCAGGCTGTCCGCGTCGACGATCTCGATCTGGCGACCCCGGCCCAGACCGCGGCGCGCTTCTTCTCCATGCTGCCGATGCTGCTCATCCTGGGGTCGTTCGTCGGCGGCCTGAACGTCGCCATCGACACGACGGCCGGGGAGCGGGAGCGGCAGTCGCTGGAGCCGCTGCTGGTCAACCCGGTATCCCGCACCGCGCTGACGGCCGGCAAGTGGCTGACGACCTGCGTCTTCAGCCTGGCGTCCGCATGGCTCACGCTGGCCGCGTTCCTGGTCATGCTGCCGTTCGTGCCGCTCGAGCAGCTCGGGATGCAGCTCAGCCTCGACGGGCCGCAGCTTCTCCTGATGGCCGCCGCCTTCGCGCCCATGGCGCTCTTCGCGTCGTCCCTGCAGATGTTCGTCGCCACCTTCGCCCGCAGCTTCAAGGAGGCGCAGACCTACGTCAACCTGCTCATCTTCGTGCCGATGATCCCCGGCATGGTAGCGCAGGTCTACCCGCTGCAGCCCGCCGGCTGGATGATGCTGGTCCCCGCCCTGTCGCACCAGCTCCTGCTGATCGACGTCATGGGCGGCGAACCCGTGGCGGCGGCCAACCTGGCCGTATCGGCCGTCGCCACGGCCGCGTTCGGCTGCCTCTTCTTCGCCCTGACGTCGCGCATGCTGCGCCAGGAGCGGATCGTCTTCGGCCGCGGGTAGCGCCATCCGCCTCAGGCAGGCTTACCGGGTTGCGTGGCGCCACGGGCTCGCGCGGCCATGGCACGCGCGATGCGCCACCGGCAGCGGACCGGGAACAGGCCCGCGCGCGCTCCGCGGCAGCCCTGCCGGCTCAGCGCTCCGAGTACTGCGTCAGGTGCTCCACGAGCAGCGCCGACATCTTCTCGGCCGCCTTTTCCGGGATCCAGTGGTCGATGCCCTCGAGGACCTCGAAGCGGTACGGAGCGTCGACGTACTCCTCGGTGAGAACCGCCCCGTCGATGCAGAGCGCCGTGTCGCCGTCGCTCCAGGTGAACATCGTCGGCACGGTGACGGAGCCGGTCGCCGGGCGCTGCAGGTTGCGGTCGCCGATGTTGGCGCGGTACCAGTCGAGGGCGGCGCCGAGGGCCGGCTTCGAGCCGAGGACGCGGATGTACTCGGCGATCGCGTCGTCTCCCATTCCGGCGTAGAGGCCGCGCAGCAGCGCCTGGTCGTTGGCGAGGAAGCCGTCCTCGGAGTCGGGCTGGATGAACACGTCGAAGTAGGACGACGCCGCGACCTGGCACGACTCGGGATCGCTCAACACCCGGGCGAAGGCGTCGGGATGCGGCACCGAAACCGGATTCGCGGTGATGACGCGGTCCGCCGCCGCCACCGCCACCGCCCACGCCACGATGGCCCCCCAGTCGTGGCCGACGATGTGGAAGCGCTCCGCGCCGACCGCGTCCGCCAGCCCGAGGACGTCCTGCACGAGAAGCGGCAGCGCGTAGTCCGCCGTGTCCGTCGGGCGCGCCCCCGCCGAGTAACCCCGCTGATCGGGCGCCACGACCCGGAACCCGGCGTCCGCCAGCGCCTGAATCTGGTGGCGCCACTCGAAGGAGGTCTGCGGAAAGCCGTGGAGGAGGATCGCCACCTCGCCGTCTTCCGGCCCGGCCGTCCGCACGTCGAACGTGAAGTCTCCGAGCGCGATCTGCGTCATCGCGATGTCGCCGCCGGAGCCCCCCGCCGCACTCTGCGGCGCGGTTGCCGAGAGGGCGCCGCCCGGCGCTGCAACCCCCAGAAACAAGGCAACGACACACACCGCCGCCGTCATCGATCGTCTGCTCATGTCTTGGATTCCCTGTCTTCAAGTCCCCGGTCGGTCGTAGTGTACTGGTACACGGTCCGCCGAACCCGCTCGAGGGGCCTGGGAGTCGCACACCATGGAGTGGATGGACGTCGTTCGCCGCATCAGGGCAGGCGAAGACCGGCACACGGAGCTCAAGCGCTCACTCGGCGACCTGTCGGCCATCGGCAAGGCGGCGTGCGCCTTCGCGAACACCGAAGGCGGCCTGCTGGTGCTGGGCGTGGAGGACTCGAAGCAGATCACCGGCATCCAGGACGACGTGGAGCGCGTGCAGGAACGCTTGACGTCGTTCCTGCAGTCGGGCTGCAGCGCACCCCTGCACGCCCGTACCGGACAAAGCGAGGACACGGCGGGCTGGGTGCACTGGATCGAGGTTCCTCGACAGCGCGGATTCGAACCGCTGCGGTACCAGGGTCGAGTCTGGGTGCGGCGTGAACGCAGCACCGTGGAACCGTCGGCAACGGAGCTCCAGGAGCTCTACAACGCGTTCGGCTACATCCTCACGGAAGAACGGGCGATTCTCGACGCCCCCCCAACGCACATCGACCTCGACGCGTTCCGGTCGTACCTGGAGCGTCTGGGGTTCGACACAACGGACGATCCGCAGCCGGACGCCGTGGACGATCTGCGCAACCGGGACGTAGTCGTCGAGGTGGGGGGGGAGCTGCGCGCGACGCTCTATGGCGTGCTGGCGTTCGGGAGGGACCCGCAGCGCTACGCCCGGACGCGGGACTTCCGCATCGAGTGCGTCGCCTACGCGGGGGTCGATCGCGCGGCGGAGGTCTTGCAGGTCGCCAGCGCGGCCGGGCGCCTCGACGAGCAGGTAGACCGGGCGACGGGATGGTTCCTGGGTCTCGGGCGCTTCGAGGCGTACGGCGACCTCGTTCGCGAAGATCGCCACCTGCTGCCCCGGCGGGCAATCCGGGAAGCGCTCGCGAACGCGGTCACCCATCGCGACTACGCCATTACGGGATCGAAGGTGCTGCTCGAAGTGTTCGACCGGCGCGTCGACGTGACGAGCCCCGGCGCCCTCCCCAATCACATGACGGTGGCACGTGTTCGCGCCGGGGCCAACCCTCGTTCGCGAAACGAGTCGCTGGCCCATTTCATGGCGGCGAAGGGGTTCATGGAGGGGCGCGGCCGAGGCTGGCTGATCATGCGCAGGGAGATGCGAGCGTTCAACGGAACGGAGCCGGAACTGGCGCAGGACGAGAGCAATCAGTTCGTGCGCGTGACGTTCCGCCTGGACCCCACCGGTCCTGCGCCGGCCTCCGGATGACGCCAGCCGACGAACCGCGCCGTCCGTCCCGCCCCATCCCCGCGAGCAGGAGCCCCGCGAGGACGGCTCACGGACGCCCGCACACTCCCGGTCCCGGCGCGGGACGAACCGTCGGCCTACGGCAGGAGCGGCGCCAGGTCGGTGATCGCCGCCACTACGCGATGCGCTGCGAAACCGAGCTCCTCCGGGGGCTCGGCCGCGGCGCGCTGGATCCAGAACGTGACAAGGCCGGCGGAGGCGGCGCCGGCGACGTCCCAGGCATTCGACGAGACGAACCCGAGCGCCGACCGGTCGACGCCGAGCCGCTCGACCCCCAGGTTGTAGACGCGCGGGCTCACCTTGAAGATCTTCACCTCCTCGACGCTGATGATCGTGTCGAGCAGGGTGTCGATGCCGGCGCTGCGGGCCGCCGCCTCCAGCATGCGCGGCTCGCCGTTCGAGAGGATGGCCAGCCGCACGCCCCGGTCCCGCAGCGCCTCCAGTCCCGGCCGCACGTCGGGAAAGGCGGCCAGGGAGAGATAGGCGTCCATGAGCCGCTCCCGCCGCGCCGCGGTCAGGTCCAGGCCCAGGCTGCGCGCGGCGTAGACCAGGGCGTCGCCCGTCACCACCCAGAAGTCCCGGTGCCGGCCCATGAGGCTGCGCAGGAAGCTGTACTGGAGCTGCTTGGCGCGCCAGCGCTGGGACAGTGCGTCGCCGTTGCCCGGAAACAGCTCCTCGCACAGCGCGGTCACCGAGAAGACGTCGAAGAGCGTGCCGTAGGCGTCGAACGCGAACGCCTCGATGCCCGCGGCTCCGGCCGCCGGTTGCGCCGCGGTGACGCTCCGGGGCCCCGCGGCGGCGGCCGTCACGCGAGCCGTGGTGGACGCGGCTGCACCCGCTGCGCCGGCCGCGGCGACGCTCACTGTCCGGACGAACGATCTGCGGCCGGTCTCCATGGCTTCGACTCCTTCGCTCTCGAGGGTCCGCCCCGGCCCCCCGCGACGGGGCCCGGCCGCCGGCACCGGCGTCCGCCGGGCGAGCGAGCCCGCGAAACAGTCCCGGCAAGGGCCCCGCCGGGACTGTACAACGAGCCGCGGCCGGACGGTGCTCGAAACCCGGAGTTGGACGATTCGCGTTGTCACGCGCCCGCGGGGCGGCGCTCCGCTACGCCCGCCAGGTCGAGGAGGAAGGCGTACTGGAGCGCGGTCTCGCGGTACTGCCGGTAGCGGCCGGACGCCCCGCCGTGGCCGGCCTCGAGGTTGGTCCGGAGTAAGAGGCGCCGGCCGTCGTCGGGCTGCAGGGTTCTGCGCTTCGCCACCCACTTCGCCGGCTCCCAGTACTGCACCTGCGAGTCGTGCAGCCCGGTCATGACGAGCAGGTGCGGCCACGTCACCGGCGCCATGTTGTCGTAGGGCGAGTAGGCCCGGATGCGGGCGTAGTCGTCCGCGTCGTTCGGGTTCCCCCACTCGTCGTACTCGCCGGTGGTGAGCGGGATCGACTCGTCGAGCATCGTCGTCACGACGTCGACGAAGGGCACCTGGGCGACCACGCCATGGAAGAGATGGGGGCGCTGGTTGATCACCGCCCCCATCAGCAGACCGCCCGCGCTTCCACCCATCGCGAAGAGCCGCTCGGGAGCGGTGAGGCCCTCGGCGACGAGGTGCTCGGCGCAGGCGATGAAGTCGGTGAAGGTGTTTCGTTTCTTGCGGAGCCTGCCGTCCTCGTACCACCTGCGGCCGAGCTCCTCGCCACCCCGTACGTGCGCGATGGCGTACGTGAACCCGCGATCGAGCAAGCTCAGGCGCGACGACCGGAACGTCGGGTCCATGCTGATCCCGTACGCTCCGTAGCCGTAGAGCAGCAGCGGAGCGGCCAGGTTCGACGCCCCAGGGGCCGGCCCTTTCCGCCGCCGGACGAGCGAGATCGGAACGCGCACCCCGTCCCGCGCCGTCGCGAACACCCGGCGCGTCTCGTAGCGCGCCGAATCGAAGTCGCCCAGCACCTCCTCGCGCTTGAGGAGCGTGCGGGTGCGGGTGCTCATGTCGTAGTCATAGACCGACGGCGGAGTCGTCAGCGAGCTGTACTGGAAGCGCAACGTCGCCGTGTCCGGTTCCCGGTTCGTGCCGATCCAGACCGCGTAGGCTTCCTCGTCGAACGCGACGAGATGACCGCCGCCGTCCCGGCCGGGGTGCTCGCCACCGTCGCTGCGGTGACTTCCGCTCCTGCCCGCTGCGCCAGCCTCCCACGGCCGCACGCGGAGCCGCGTCAGCCCCTCGTGCCGCTCCGCGACCACGAGGTGATCGCGGAACAGCTCGAAGCCCTCCACCAGCACGTCGTCGCGATGCGGCAGCAGCTCGCGCCACGCGTGCCGCCCGGTCTCGTCCTCATCGGCCTCCAGCAGGCGGAAGTTGCGGGCGCCGGCGTTCGACCGGATGTAGAACCGGCCGCGGTAGTGGTCGATCTCGTACTCGTGGCCGCGGTCCCGCGACAGGAACGGGAGCGGCGGCGCCTCCGGGTCGTCTGCGTCGAGGTACCGGATCTCGGTCGTCACCGTCTGGAAGGAGCCGATCAGCACGTAGCGCTTCGACCGGCTGCGCCAGACCGCGCACGAGAACGTCGGGTCCGTCTCCTCGTAGACGAGGCGATCCCCCGCCGGGTCGTCACCGAGGCGGTGCCGCAGAATCTGGTACGGGCGGAGCGTGGTCGGGTCGTGGCGCGCGTAGAACAAGACGCCGTCGGCCCCCGCCCAGGTCACGTTGGCAGTGACGTTCGGGATGACGTCCGGGAGGTCGGCGCCCTGGGCGAGGTCGCGCACCCGGATGGCGTACTCGCGCCGGCCCACGGTGTCGACCGCGTAGGCGAGCAGGCGACCGCTCGGGCTCACGACGCGCGAACCCACCTGGCAGAAACCATGGCCCTCGGCGACCTGGTTGACGTCGAGGATGACCTCCTCGACATCGGACGCGGCCGGCCCTGAGTCGCCCGCCGCGTCCGGGGCCGCCGGTCCGCCCTGCGCGTCCGGGGCCGCCGGCGCGTCGGGCGCGTCCGGCGCGTCGGGGACTCTTACCCGCCGCCGGCAGTGGATCGCGTACTCCCTGCCGTCCTCGTAGCGCTGGTAGTAGCGGTACTCCCCCTCGCGGTACGGGACCGACATGTCGGTCTGCTTGATGCGACCCTTGATCTCCTCGAACAGCCGTTGCTCCAGGTCGGCCGTGGCCCCCATCGACTCCCGGACGTAGGCGTTCTCCGCCTCCAGGTACGCCCGGACCTCGGGATTGTCGCGGTCGCGGAGCCATTGGTAGTCGTCGACGCGGACGTCGCCGTGCTTCTCGTGCCGATGCGGGCGCCGCGGAGCGCGCGGCGGAGTTGCGATCGTCATGGGAGCCTTCCGTGCGGCGGATGCCCGGCGGAGGCCCGGCGCTGCGCCGATGGCCGGCATCACTCGGGCGGCCCGAGCAGCGCGGGCCAGTTCAGGATCACCGAGACCGTCGCGATCGAGTCGTCCCGCACGGTGACGAGGCGGCCATCCGGCGCGACGTCGTACGAGGGCGACTGCCCGTAGACCACGAAGTCGGCGTCGAACAGACGCACGGGTGCCGCGAACTCGAATCCCTGCGAGGCGTCGACAGGCACCCGCATCAAGCTGCGCCGCCCTTCGACGTAGTGCAGCGCCCTCCCGTCGCGTGCCCAGACGGGCTCCGTTCCCCCACGGGGCGAGATGCGCACCGGGGGGCGGGGCCCCGGGTAGGGACGGGCCCAGACCTCCAGCGACCCGGTGGCGTCGGAGGTGTAGGCCAGCCAGCGGCCGTCGGGCGAGAGCGCGGCCGAGAAACCCTCGTTCGCCGGCGAGCGGAAGACCGCGCGCGCCTCGGCGTCCGGCACTGCCGGGAACTCGACCAGCCCCACCCGCTCCCCGGAGATTTCCACGGCGATCAGGTCGCCGTTCGAGGCCCAGGCATGCGGATGGAAATGGCCCTGCGGGCCGATCGGCTCCGGCGTGCCCCCGCCGTCGGCGGCCACGGAATAGAGCGACCCGTCGCCCTCGTACACGATGCGGCCGCCGTCGGGCGTCCAGAGCGGCGACGCGTTGTCGCCTCCGTCGAACGTCAGCCGGATCGGCGGCCGCCCCTC
>MKWU01001534.1_pt1 | contig 39307 bp, 38 predicted proteins | sample 809101 | NCBI WGS metagenome assembly MKWU01 (sample SAMN05860141, study PRJNA318959) | sponge metagenome | host: Aplysina aerophoba | place: Slovenia: Piran, Adriatic Sea, Gulf of Piran | collected 2013-05-07
CCGGTCAATGCACTCGATAGCCAATGTCACCTGGTCTTGTAGCAGATTACCGACGGTTTGCGTTATCATAGTCTTCGCTCCGGTTGCCATGAGGGCGCAAGCCCTCCCCACCGCCTGCGCGGTTATAACCGTAGTCTACCCGACTTCGGAGGACAGCCGGAGCCCTTTCATGTCTCGTCGGTATGAGGCGAAGCTTCGCTAGGGATGTAATTTATCTTTGATTTATGCTGAAATTATTCTGATGTTCCTATAAGGGGAATAGAAGTGCTATTGCATTCTTTTAATTTTATTTGAATTTCTATCTCATGAGCTGGACTTGCGTAATCCGGCTGAACGTGAACACTCATTCTGGTTGAACGTGAACACCGATTCCGGTTCATCGTGAACACCTGTTCCGGTTGAACGTGAACACTTTTCCGGTTATTTCCGGAATCGGTGTTCACGTTCCCGGAATCACCGTTCACAATCAACCGGAATCACTCTCAACGCATTGAACTTGTAACCCTTTGGTAGGCTCTCTCCTTTTTGGAAGAACCTACCCCATGCCAGGTAAGAGGACAACAATGCGTAAACTACGAGACGTACTCCGACTCCGGCACGCAGCCGGTCTGTCCATCCGCGACATCAGCCGCAGCACCAAGCTGAGTGTCGGCGGGATCCAGAGGCTGCTGCGCCGGGCCGAGGGCCTGCAACTGATCTGGCCGCTCCCCACTGACCTGGATGACACCCGGCTGGCCCAACTGTTTTATCCCGGCGCCGATACCGGCAATAGCCGGCGGTGCACTAGGAGTTGAAGCGACCGCATGTAACCAAGCGGCTGTTGTGGGAAGAATATACCCAGCATTACCCGAACCAGTGTTACAGTTATTCCCAGTTCTGTGACCGTTACCGGCACTGGCGCGGCCAACCTGTTCTTCCAACTGGTCAATGCCCGCTACGAGAAAGGCGCCACTGTCCTCACCTCCAATCGCGGCTTCAAGGACTGGGGAACCATCTTCGGCGATAACGTCGTCGCCGCGGCCCTGCTGGACCGTTTGCTGCACCATGCCATTGTCGTCGAGATAGAAGGCCATTCCTACCGGCTGCGGGAACACGCCAACCTGGTGCCTGACAGCCTCAAAGGCCATGCCGTACAACACGAGGAGAAACCCAAACGCAAACCCCGCAGGACACGGCAACGGTCAGCCGCAGAGAGCGATTAATGAATTATCAGATATACACAGGGGTGGGGAATTTTCAACCGGTATTGACAGATGGCCTCGACCTCCGTGCGCAGCGAGGTCTTGTTCACGCTCGCCATGCCCTCACTCCGCCTCCACCGCCAGCATCGCCGCCAGCACCGCCAGGCGCTCCGCCGGCGGCAGGTCCCGATACCGCCGGCCCCAATTCGCCGCCTTGCGCTTGACCTGCTGGCGGTGCGTGAAATTGCGCCCCGCATAATCAGCCCAGTGCACCCGGCTCGGTGCAAAGTTGAACCATACCTTCTCCGTGACCACCCCGGCCTGGTTCATCACCTGCAGCGACACGCACCGCCAGCCACACAACCGCTCGTCATACAACGCCGAGGGATAGCCCGACACCATCACCGCACACGGCAACCCCGTGAGCAGCGCCAGCAAGGCCTCGTGGTCGCCCTCTTCGTAATCGTGCCGGTAACGCCGCCCCGACTTGCGCGTGCTGCGCAGGTACGGCGGGTCGCTGTACACCAACTCCGTGCCGTCGAACGGGAAGTCCGCTAAAAACCGGTGGCAACACCCCTGTACCAGTTCCACCGGATACGCACACTCGAACGCCGACAGCGCCCGACCATCAATGTCAATCCCGATGTTGCGCAGCGCCGCCGGCTTGCGCCGCATAATCGCCCCGCCGCCCAGGTGCGTCTCAATGTACACACTGTGCGGCGGCATCATGGCAATCAACGGTTGGCACAGCCCCGTCGTCGCTTTCGAACCGAAATACGCATTCCCCATGGCGCCTACCATAGCGCCAGAAAACTATAATGTCAAGAGCACTCCCTGCCTGTAAATTCAGGTAGAATTAGTGGGGAGGGGGTGAGTAGTTACATTTAATCTTTATCGGATATTCCGGACACTAGTGAATTTTGAGCATAAAATCCGGAATTGATGTACATCTTCCGAAAAGAATCGTAGCGAATTTAGAAGCCTTGGATAGCGATGAACCAGCCACCACATGATACAGTACAATAAAAAAAGGAGACATTGACGAGGACCGTGCCGGAGATGAAAAGGCGAAGACCTGTGCTTTAACGCCATGCCCATCAATTCAGTTGCCGAGCAAAAGATGCCCGTGAGCGAATCTTCCAGAAAGTTTTAAATATGAACCTTGGCATCGACAAAGATTGCAATCTGTTTTATGAGGGGAAGGCATCCTGGGGGCATGCTGTATGGCCGTCTCCGGTGGTAACACCTGCTGAAATTGTAACCGAGTTGGAAGGAAGGTTACACTCAGAAGACCGAAGGAACCTTGATGCAGATGGCATGGTATTCAGAGAGGACTCCTTCGATCCAGTTACCCGAGTCCGGCGCGGCAGATTTTATCAGGCGGGTGAGCGCCAACCGTCAGAATGGCATGTGCAAGTGCATCCGGCCGTTCCAAATGAGGCTTTTCGTGCAGATCAGGGAATAATCAAGAAATCACTGGATACCTTTTATAGGCACACTATCTGGCATCAGTTTTCCAAGTGTCAGAAACAACCTCTGGTTCTTCTCGGCTTCGAGGATCGCTTCACCATATGGAATATCATTGATATCGAAAGTATCAGTACAGGCGAAGATCTCGTTACATTAAAGTCGTGTTCCAGCTTAGGCATTCTTCCTGAAGTAGAAAGCAGTAAGATGCCCGAAAGTAGTCGAAAGGCTGTAATGGAGTCCCTCCATATCTTTGTGGATGAAGTGCATCGTGCTGCACCAGCATCTGTAATTGATCGAGCCCGTGATTCTGTAAGCCAGGTACTACTGGCATACTTTGATTTAGAGGGAGAAAATGCGAAAGATTTGAGCGCATTGATAAAAGATTTAGAGCGTAAAGATAGCCAAAAGGTGATTGCAGTTGCGGCCGCAAAAATTATTGCACGGCTACATGCCAGGGCGAAGCCTGTTGAAAAGACTAAGCGTTCTTTGCGTGATATCTGTCAACAGGATGCAGAGCTTGCCGCACAGTGTTTGGGCGTTATTCTCTGTGAACTCGGCTGGGCTAACTGGCGATAGCATGCAAGTAGTTCAGCGCCTTGAACCTAGTGATGAATGGCGAGGGTTAATTTCACAAGCGCGTCCGGTCAAAGATACTAACCTTGAGTCTCTGCCCCAAACGGGACACTTGATGATTTTGGGTAGATAGATCAGACCGTCTGCGCTCATTACAGAAACGGCTTATCATATCCTGATATAAGTTCATCATCGTCTGTGAGTTTATATCTCAATTTGACCCTCCCTAACTATCAACGCCTAATTTATGAAGACGTGGTTGACAGTGCCGTTTACCTCCCCGAGTTCAACCGTTCCTTTAACTAGGTCATATGTCGCAACGCCCTGTGCGAGCATTACGGCCTGCCCTGTACCGGCCCGGCTAAGGGCCGGCCCGCCCACAGGTCCCCCGACAACATCCCGGACGCGGCACAAGCTTCAAACGCCCGCCGCCGGGCCTGACATGCCCCCGCCATGGCGACAAGGGTGGTTGCGCAGGGACGACGCCGTTGTCAAGCGTTGACACAGGCCTCCGCACGCCGTTTGCCGGCCCAAAACTGGGGGGGCAACATAACGGCTGCCTGAGACCGGAAACTTAAGTGGTTCTTCCCGTGCCGGTCCGCCACCCAGCCGGAAGTGCAGATTCGTGAAAGGTCAACTGCAAGAGTTTCCGAAAACCCAAGATGGATTATCTTCTGCTTTGATGATAAGCTGCGCACTTTTTGAGTAAACTCCAGGGCAAATAATGTCGGACTTGTTTAAAGAATGGTATCGTTTCTGGGCGCCGATATTTTCCGGAGAGAAAGAAACCGAAAACTATTTCTCCTACAACAGCATTGAAATAAAGGGCTTCAGGGGATTAAGTCACGTCTCCCTGAATTTCTCGAAAAACGATTTGGTGCTATTGCTGGGCTTGAACGAATCCGGCAAGACCAGCATATTAAAGGCCATAGAATGTTTTGACTTCAACAACGATCCTGCTCAAGATCAGTTGAAGGCCTTTTTTACGTCCATCAGGAACAAGCAGGATATCGACTGCAGCAGCCCTACGACCATCACGGCTGAGATAAGTTTCTCCGAACCTCTCGACTTTAAGTTTTTTCAAAAGGCATTGAGGTCGGCGAGGTACAATCGACAGATTCGATCCACGGTTGATGCCTTCATTGCCCGTGCAAACGAACGATGTTCTGTTCGCATTACAAGAGTTATTCCTTTTAACGTCGGAAACGCCGGCGCAAGCTATTACAAATTTGAAGATCATCTCCCCATTGAGGACCAGAAACTAGAATCAGTAATGGCGCAGGAAATAGTGCGGCGCAGTCCCTACATCTTGTATTTCGAAGATTTTCAAGACGCCATTCCGGAGAAAATTTTCACCAACCGGAGAAGTGACGGTTTTAATCCGGCATGGTACGAAATCATTGATGGAATATTTTTCAACACTAATTCAAATTATAGCGTCAAGAAATATCTGGGCTATTACTCAAATAATAATCGCCGAGCCGATGATGCGCGCACTGTTTTGAAGCAAGTAAATAACACGCTGCAGGAGACCTTCACCGAGAAATGGCGCGATCTGTCGGGAGTCAAAGAGATCGACCATACCGAAATCGTGTTCCAGGAAAACAAGAAATATTTTGAGATCAAGATCAGCGAGAAGGACGGCACTACGTATTCGGTACATGAACGCAGCAAGGGGGCGGTTTGGTATCTCGCGTTTTTGATGAAAACGGAATTTCGGAGAAAAAAACTGCGCGAAGGCTCCGGAAAACCCATTTACCTGATTGATGAGCCGGCTTCAAATCTGCACTCAACGGCGCAAAGCAACATGGTGGCCGACTTCGAAAAACTGGTTGAAGACACCACAGTAATATACACCACACACAGTCGGTACCTGATATCAGAAAGCAATGTGAAAAACACGCACGTTGTAAGTCGAAAAGATGGTTGCATTTCGTGCGTCAAATGGGGCGAATATATCAAAGGGAAGGCCCCTAACGTCTCGTATTATCAGCCTCTCCATGATTGCTTGCAGATTGTACCCAACAATTTGGATATTCCGTGGGACCGGGCCATCATTACGGAAGGGCCTTCAGACTCCGCCACGCTAGGGGTTATGCAGGCAGTGCTGGGGGAAGAGAATACGCATGTGATATACCCGGGAGGCAGCGCATCCAACCTGTCCACGCTGATTTCTTTAAGCTTGGGCTGGTCAGCTAGCTTCAAAATACTACTAGACTCGGATTCGGCGGGCAAAAAAGCGAAGAAACGTTACATGCAAGAGTTTTCGTTGCCTGCCAGTCAATTTGTAATGCATGCCGCCCAGCGTCCAGAGATCGAACGTGTGTTTGATAAAACTGAATTGGTTAAACTTTACGAGCTTGCATTCGAGGAAAAGGTCAAAACAGTCGACAAGAAGCAGTACCTCGCACTCATGAGGAAGCTGATTACTCTGGTTAGAACCGAGAAAGTGAAACAACAAGTGGTATCAGCAATTTCTACAGATACGAAAAAAAGGTTTGCTGCTCTGTTTCAAGAACTAAAGCAGTAGATGTTTTGCTAGTAACCTGCGGTTCCGACCGAGAGACGCTGCAACGTTTGAGTTTCGGGCACTTTTTGTCGAACGCCCGTTGCAGCCGCTTGAAATGACGGTTCTTTGATTTTCATCCGGGTAGTTGTGCCACAGCACAATAGTCCCCAGCTTGCGTCCCGCTGTGTGAAACGCAGGCGGCCAGAGTGCTGAACTCAGCAATTTGATTTCATAATCAGCGCCCAGCGGTGTACTGGTTAAGCAGTCTTCGTGCCAGACTCCGCTACGTATGGGTGCCGCATACAGGTCTTTATTCTAATACATGTATTGTTGCATGAATGGAGGAGTCCATATACAACTAACGGGGTTCCGGGATTCCCGGGGCGGTTCAGACTTCTAACAGGAGACAGTCATTGTCAATACGAACGATAAAACAGCAAGTATTTGATTTTCTAAGTTCTCCTTCCCCTGGAACAATGTCCATCAGGGGAGCTTGGGGCGTAGGAAAAACGCATGCCTGGAAGGAATATATCGTACTGGCACACTCGAAAAATAAATTAAAGAACAATAGATATTCCTACGTATCCTTGTTCGGAATTGATTCACTTCAAGACCTTAAATTTCAGATATTTCAGCAAGCAATTTCGACAAAAATGATTGGTGAAGAAGTAACGATTAAATCATTCGGAGCGAATGTCCTTCAGTTATCTGAATCTATGGGGCGTAAGTCCTTTCGTAGCTTTTTTCAGCTTCCTTATGTCACTAATTTTTCCGATTCCCTGGAATCAGTTGCGTTTCTCTCTATCAGAAAAAGCCTGATATGCATAGACGACCTTGAAAGAAAGGGCAAAAATCTCTCAATGACTGATGTGTTAGGACTCGTATCATATTTGAAAGAGGAAAAGGAATGTAAAGTGGTTCTGATTCACAACGAGGGTGTACTTGATGGAGAGGACCGGGATGAATTCGATAAGTACCGAGAAAAAGCGATTGATATTGAATTCGAGTACAAGCCTAGTCCCAGTGAGTCTGCTTCTATTGCTTTTTCGGGAAGCCGTGATTTTCATAAGGACCTGATACAGAACTGTAACAAACTCGGAATTGACAATATAAGAACACTCACAAAAATTGAGGGATTAGCTGGACGGTTATTACCTTATGTCCAAAGATTCGAACCTGAAATAATGGATCAATCCCTGCATACACTCTGTCTTTTTACGTGGTGTTTTTATAGCCCTGACGATGTATCTCCTAGCTATGACTATGTAACAAATATAACTTTATGGATGATGGGCCTAACGGACAATGACAAATATACGGAGACTCAGAAACAATGGAACGCTGCTTTGCAAGATTATGGTTATACTCAAACCGATGAATTAGATTTGGCAATCGCTCATTTGATAAATAAAGGTTACGTCATCGAAGATGAATTCTACGTGGCGGCCGAGAAAAAGAATGATGAAATTATCGCAACGAAGGGCCAGAACTCGTTTAGCGAAGCGTGGAATATTTATCATAACAATTTCAGGAATAACGAAGAGGAGGTTGTCGAACAAATCTTTGAAGCACTTAAGAAATGGGCACAGCATGTATCGCCACTTAACTTGCAAGGAACGGTTGGCCTGCTCCGTGAACTAAAAAGAAATGACCTAGCGGATGAGGCCATAGAGTATTACATTGAGCAGCGAAAAAGTGAAACCGGGTTGTTCGATTTGCAAAAATATCCATTCTCGGGAGATATTACTGATGAGGCTATTATTAATCGATTCAAGGAAACATTTGAAGCGATATCCGATATTAAGACAAGGAGTTTAAATGAGGTGGTAAGTAAGATAGCAGACAAGAATGGTTGGTCAAAAGAAGATGTACAAATTCTTTCAACTGCAACGGTAGAGGACTACTACAATTTCTTCAAGTCCACTGAGGGAAGCCACCTTTCGGAATACATAAACACATGTCTGCGATTTGGTAACTTAGGTGGTGCTTCCGAGCAAGATACAGAAATATCCAAGAAAGCAATTTCAGCGCTCAAAAAAATCGGAAATGAATCTACACTCAATAAACTGCGCGTAAAAAAGTTTGGCATTCGCGTTGACTAAGACAGGTTAATATCTAATTTAGAATTGAGCCCCCAGATTGGCCAGGACGAAAGATATGTATCAAAAACTAAAGATGAGAATAATACTCGCAGGTGGTGTCGATGTATTGCGGAGTAATTTTACTCTGATCTCGAAGAGGCTGTAACAGACCTTTGTGTGCGAACGCGAATTTGCTTGTGGAGATGGACACCAGCTAGTGGTGGATAAAGAACTGATGTTTCGCGACGACAAATATGATCGTCCAATCGGGGTGCTTTTCGATAGCGAAAAAGGACGGCGGGTCGGCGCGCAACTTAAACTGAAAAGGTGTGACCTGTTTGACAGCAACGTCGTTAGCATCGCAGACGATGAGTTCTTCCGTATTGCCCATGGCGATTCGCTGCACGGGGTTTCAGAGGCCGGAAAGGTCTCACTTCTGGACTGCGTCCGAGGCGGGATGTTGAGCACGACGACGTGGAATGATTTCGCAATACGCCATGGCAACGTCTCCTTCCGATACGCGCTCTTCGGGAAGCGGCACGTTTCAACTGACGAGAAGTGCATACGGGGCATCCAATTCACGCTGGAGGGAGCGGATTCGTGCGTATTCGTGCACGACAAGTTCAATAGGTTCGGCTACCTGCATGATCCGGATGAAGAGATTCTGGACGTCATCGAAAAAAAGAGGCCCAAGTACATGAAAGGTGAATTGGTAAAGGGCAAGGCGATGGTGTCCTATTTCACGGGGGATTGGGACTTCCTGCCGAGATTCAAGACCGTCCTTGGGACCGTGCATATCGGGCGGAGGATGCAGGTTGACTTCTTTGGACGCAGCATGGAGGACACGCAGCGCATTACGGTTAACTTCGACGACGATCCGACCACACTGGAGGGCGCGTGGGTGAAAGTGCGCGAGATACACCAGTTCTTCGCGTGGATGATGGGATACGCCCCAGGGTGGAAGGATGTACTGGTCTTTACCTCTCGACTGGAAGAACACGGATTCAGGGAGGACGCGGATGGTCTGGAAGTGTTTTACCCATGTGAATGGAAGGAAGTGCCTGAAGGCACGAGGCAAAACGGTTCTTTGATCGACGCGTCACGGCATCCCGACCACTTCGTGGAGGTGATGACGAAATGGCTGGAGAGGAATGGCAATGCTAGACGAAAGAGTGCCAACACGCGGTTCTTTGGAAGCATGCAGGGAACATGGGATCGCCTCATCGAAGACAGAATCGTAGCGGCAGCCAACACTTTCGATCTCTTGCCCGTTGAAGACAAACCCGAGGGCCAACCATTGCCAGACGATGTTCGGCAAGTTCTCAAGGATGCAATAAAGAAGATCGGGAAGTTGTTGGCCACTGGTGCGCTACGTGATGACGTATTGACCGCACTGGGCGACATTCGGGCGAATAGGCGACTTCGCGACATCGTGAAACACCGGGCGGATGTTGTTCTGGTTCATTACGGCGCTAACAATCTGCAGGAGCTGAAGGACGTGGTCCGGCTGGCCGTTAAGTGCCGGAACTACTACACACATGGGCCTGGCGACAAAGACGCAGGCGACGTCAATTTCGCGGACATTGATGTCGTAATCTTCCTTACGGAAACCTTGGAGTTCATCTACTGCGCTTCGGAACTTCTACTTTGTGGATGGGATTCGCAGAAGTCTGATAGGGATGAGCGACATCCGCTCGGGGATTACATCTATTCATACGATGCGAATCGTTCGATGATTCTGGGTGAAAGAAGAAAAAGCTGACTTGGAATACCAATTTCGCGCTGCTTATCTCCTGGAGAGCACCTCTAAAGGGAAAGCACATTTTAACTTCATCAGGCCTGGATCGGAGGAAGGGAAAAAAATTCATAATAATATCCTTGAAAAGCGAATAACGAATAATTGCAGATGAAGACTATCCTTACAAACCGTGGCCGGCTACGGAGTTGATTGCTGAGCGCTCTGGTAAGATATTTACGCTCAATAATCACACACAAGCTTGGAAGAGATATGATGTACGCCCACGTTCTAATGCAAAAAAGAAGGATCAGGTAAACAAAGATTATTGTATTTTTCATAAGGCGCACGGTGACTACACATACAATGAAAAATGGATTGAATTGGTCGGCAAGATCGCTGATGACAAAGAATTCGAGGAACTTAAGAATACTCGGTAAAACAGGAGGATTGAAAGATGTACCAGCAAGGTGGAACAATCAAGAAGGTCTTGGACAATATTGCTTCAAATAAATACGTGCTGCCGGCCATACAGCGGGAATTCGTGTGGAGTCCAGAGCAGATTTGTAAGCTGTTCGATAGTGTGATGCAGGGGTATCCTTTTGGTGAATTCTTGTTCTGGCGCATACAGCCGGAACGTTCGGCGGATTATCGCTACTACGGATTTGTTCGGGAATACCATCAACGCGATAACCCACATTGCCCTGACCTCGGCCCATTGCCCAACCAGGAAATAATAGCGGTACTGGATGGCCAGCAAAGAATGACTGCGTTCAATATTGGATTACGTGGGTCAATGTCCGTTAAGCGGCCCTATAAGTGGTGGAATAGTCCTGATGCATTCCCGCTTCGGGTTCTGGCATTAGACTTGCTAGCTAAGGATGAACGAGATGAAGAGGGGAACCTCTACAGTTTTGATTTCGTCGATATAGACAAGATCGGACAGTTAGGCGAGCGTCTATGGTTCAGAGTGTCGGATATCCTTGATATGGAACCAGGTCCGGACATGCACGAATGGTTATTGGATAAGGACCTTGAAAAACAAAATCAGATTCATGCCCACCGAATTCTTGACTGTCTGTATCGCATGATCCATATGGAACCTACAGTAGCGTATTATGAGGAAAATAATCCGAACATTGAACACGTTCTAAGTATATTTATTCGCCGCAACAGTGGTGGTACAACTCTATCGTACTCCGACCTTTTACTAAGCATTGCAACTTCACAGTGGAGCAGCAATTTGGACGCCCGTAAGGAAGTTCACCAACTGGTTGATGATTTGAATCGCATTGGACCAGGTCTTGATCTTACGAAAGATTTTGTACTGAAAGCCGGTTTAATGCTGACCGACATCGCCAGTGTAGGTTTCCAAGTCCGTAATTTTACCCGATCCAACATGGCAATTCTGGAAAAAAACTGGCAAAGGATCCGCGATGCGCTGGTTGAGACATCTCAACTGGTCACAGGTTTTGGATTCGACGCCAACAGTATTCGTGCAGCCAGCGCATTATTGCCAATTGCTTATTACCTTTATCAGATCGGTACCCCACGAGACTTCGATCACCATAGCAGATATGAGGACGATCGCAATGCGATACGTGGCTGGTTAATTCGATCTGTCTTAAAGGCGTCTGGTATTTGGGGCAGCGGCCTGGATACATTGCTTACTGCTCTTCGTGAAGTCCTCCGAGATGCACGCAACGAGCATTTTCCAGCGGCTGAAATGCGGCGGCTAATGGCTCAGCGCGGGAAGAGCTTAGAGTTCTCGGAAGAAGAGGTTGAAGACCTGGCTGACATGGGTTTAAATGATCGCCGTATTTTTGCTCTATTGGCAATGCTGTCACCGTTCATCGACTTTCAGCATCATCATTTTCATATCGACCATATATTCCCAAAAAGCCGTTTCACTCCAAAGCGCTTGCAAGAAGCTGGAATAGATGAGAATCAGATTGATATACTAATTGGTTGTGCCAATCGCATCGGAAATCTCCAGTTACTAGATGGCGCTATCAACCTGGAAAAGCAAGCGACACTACCAGCAGATTGGATTGAAGCACAATTTCCCACCGAAGAAAAGCGCAGACACTACCGCGATCTATATTTGCTTGGGGAGATTCCGCGCGACCTCGCCGGGTTTTTAGATTTTTACGAAGCACGACAGAAGCGACTACAGGCCCGTATTTCTGAATTAGTGAATTCGGTTTGAGCCTCACGCTAAACTGCTGTGTGACTAGCCTGAGAGAAAGTTCAAGATCAATATTAAAAGTGACATGCCCCCTGCAACGTGGGCCGGATTATTGGGGATAGATCAGGCACACGAAATGATGAATGGTTAGGCTATATTATCTCAAACCCTCTCCGCCGAGATATTATAGCTGGATTAGTTTTCATAACCCAGTATATGAAGATAATTATGAAGGCGAATTTATTCTATCACATGGTCGTTCACCTTATCCTTTAAACTGCTTTCATGATGACATTAAGCATGGCAACATCACGTAACCATAGAGATGAGACAGCGACCATTATAGAATACAACTGAGGCCTCGACATTGTTAATTCGACCACGTTTCACAGAGTACCATTCTGTTTATGTTCCTCAGAATGAACTCGACTTTGCAATTCCATTTCTTAACGAAGATATCCCGCTATACGTTGATCCTTTTTTACTTTGGAAATCCCCTTCCTTGCAGGACAAAGCACTGCATGGTGTTCTGATATCATCATTTAATAATTTAGGTGTCTTGTTAAAGGCCGGAAAGTACAAGAAAGCTATAGACCAACTTATCACAGCGTCAGAGTGCGATGAAGTTGGCTTAGGAAACTCTTCTAACAGAATAGGAAAACGTATTGGCAAGAAGCTTGCAGAAAAGATCCTCCTCCTCTTCGACCAAATATCATTTTATCATGAACACGGATTTCGCCATTTTGAAGAGATACAACTCCTGGTCCAAGGAATAAGCAAAGATCGGATAAGTGATATTGCGTGCTCTTTCTTAAAAAGTTTTCTAATTGACTATACATATCAAGAATGTACTGAACTCGGAATTACTATGCATGATGTCATGGTTGAGAATGTGTTTCATCACGGAAAAAACGAATTTGAATCATTAAAAACCACTCTGCCCATACATCCAGACCATGGTACTCCAATCCTTCTGGTGCCCAAACGTTGGCTTCGGCATGTTCCATGGATTAACTACGAAACTTATTTTAAAGATTACTGCCCTCAAGACGATATTGCTCATACCGCTGAAGAACTGACGCATGCTAAGGTATTAACCTATAATCGCGATAATTATGACTTGATTGACGGCTTCATCAAGGAGAGAGAACTAACTTTTGAGGATTGTAAAAACGATCCGTTATTTACGCAAATACCAGTTGTCTCGGCACGCCGAAAACTGACGATGATAAAGAAATTGCCTCAAGGAAAAGATGAGGGTGCTGATAAGAAATACGAAGACAACATTGCCGAACTTTTTGCTTCACTATTTTACCCTCAGTTAGACTTTGCACAAGTTCAGGCAAGAACAGACAGTGGTGTAAGTATCCGCGACCTTATTTTCTACAACAATCGCACTCATGAATTTTTACGTGAGATTATGGATGACTATGGCGCTCGTCAAATCACTATGGAAATGAAGAATGCCCAGAAGATTAATCGGACTCATATTGATCAATTGAACCGTTATCTACATGATGAACTTGGAGAATTTGGCGTTCTGATAACGAGAACAGAACTTCATAATGCAGAACGCAAAAGGGTCATCGACCTATGGTCTGGACAGCGTAAGGCCATTGTAACTATCACTGATGTGGACGTTGAGCAGATGGTTGAAGTTTTTGAAAGCAAACAAAGAGCTCCTCTCGATATATTGAAAAAGAAATACGTGGAGTTTCGTCGGTCTTGCCCATAGGTGGAACTAATGAAAACTCAAGAAGATGTAGAAATACTTGAAAAAACGATAGGTCAACTCGATACAATCTACATAGAAATATCATTACTTTCAAAAAAGTCCCCCAATGATGCTGTTAATACTTTCAAATTGAAGTTGATCAACTCTGTTCTGCAGTTAGCTAATACAATACTTGGTGATGGCTATAAACCATTTGATGAGTTTGAACAATTTAATAAAGATGATGTGCCCTCAACGAGCGATGTGGTATTTGTTATCTCACAATACAGGAAAGAAATAAAACGCTTTAGGGAGGATAACATTGCAAGAGACCAGGGTCGCAAATTGGTCTATATCCTGAATGGGGAATTGAGCGGAGTTCATGCAGACCCGAATATGAGAAACTGAAGATGACTGATTTCGAGCACATTACAACCGAGAGTACCTTAGCAGCGTACCATGCATTTTGTGATGTTTTTGCCGGACTTATGTCAGAGATGCGCGAGCTTTCGAAAAAGAAACCAGATGCAACATTGAGCAAAAGTAAAGTGATGCTTTTAAACCGTGTTTTAGAAGACATTCTAAGCATCTTAAAGACAGAGCCGGAGGGCAAATATCTTGATCTATTGAATGACGAAGAACTCCCTCAGAATAGCGATGCGGTTCTTGTTATGGTGCAATATGAAAAAGCCCTTATTGGATTTAAGAATAGATATCAACAATATTATCGTGGTACGCATTACTGGATAACGGAAGAAAATATCAAGGCTTGGAAAAAAAAGGGGGGGGCACCTTGGGAAGACAGCCTAGAACTTTACTGATAGTCACACCATCAAGCTGGTAGTTGTCGGATCAGATCTGAACTTCCACATTTGAGGTGACCACCTCCCCGTGACCTTATCCGTAGTTCCTTATTTTTTTATGATTGAAGTGGTGTTTCAGGAATTGTTTATTGGTAGCGAACACAGCTGGAGCTGATTAGTGTGCTAAAAAACAGGACAAGATAACAAAAAATATGACATAATCCTGCTGAGAAACTGCCCGTATTCAGGGCTTATGCCATGTCCAAAATATTTGATTTTTGGCAGCGATGAGGTCGAACTCCTTCCTTCAGGGTAAAAAGCAGTGCATTGGATGTTTTCCTGTCTCAAGAGAGAATAATATCGAATTCACTAAATTATGATTAACAGACTTGTATCAATCGAAAAGGAATTTGAAATGGAAATAACTACGGACATATACCTGGGCGATAGCAAAGAGCAGTTAAAACTACTCCCGGAGAATTCCGTTGACTTGGTAGTGACCTCTCCACCCTACGCAGACCAGCGCAGAAACACTTATGGAGGCATTCATCCTGATGATTACGTGGAGTGGTTTTTGCCCATCTCCGAACAACTTTTACGAGTACTCAATCCTACCGGAACATTTATATTAAACATCAAGGAAAAAGCGGTTAAAGGCGAACGCAGCACTTATGTAATCGAATTGATTTTGGAAATGCGCAAACAGGGCTGGTTATGGACGGAAGAATTTATCTGGCACAAGAAAAATTGTTATCCTGGGAAGTGGCCTAACCGTTTTCGTAATGCTTGGGAAAGACTTCTTCAGTTCAATAAAAACCGCAAATTCAACATGTACCAGAAAGAAGTGATGGTTCCCGTAGGCGAGTGGGCAAATACTAGATTAAGGAACCTTTCTGAAACCGATAAAACCCGTGATAATTCGAGAGTGGGCAGTGGCTTCGGCAAAAATGTTTCAAATTGGCTTAACCGTGATAAGACGTATCCCACAAATGTTTTGCACTTGGCTACCGAATGCAATAACAAAAGCCATAGCGCCACGTTTCCCGAAGCCCTGCCGGAATGGTTTATCAAATTGTTTACCAAAGAACAAGGGACAGTTCTTGACCCGTTTATGGGCTCGGGGACAACGTTGATTGTTGCCAACCGAATGAAGCGGAACTCAATCGGTATTGACGTGGTTCCTGAATACTGCGAAATGGTTAAACAACAATTAAGACCCGCCGAATTATATCTATTGGAACCAAAGGCAGAATATGAAAAAGCTGGACCCTGAAGACGTATTAAACTACGTTGAAGAAAATATTGGCACCTTTCATCAAAAACGCATTCAAAGCCTCGACAAACTGAAACTATCGAAAGTTCTCAGGCGAAAAAATCCCTATCTTTTCAAAGCAAAATACGTGTTGACTTCTGAAAAGATTGTAAGAGGGCTGACGGACGCGCATATTTCATCGAGTGAGGAAACTATTTTTGGTGATTGGCTGGAAGGGCTTGCCATTTTCATCAATAACAAGGTCTATGGCGGCTATAAATCAGGCATCACGGGTATTGACCTTGAATTTGACAGTAACAACACGAGATATATCGTAGCAGTCAAGTCAGGGCCTAATTGGGGCAATAACCCACAAATAAAGAAAATGGCGGCAGATTTCAAAACGGCTAAAAGAACACTGAGAACCAGTAATTCAAACTTGAACGTAGTTGCGGTAAACGGTTGTTGCTATGGCAGAGACAACAGACCGGATAAAGGAGACTATTTCAAATATTGCGGTCAACGTTTCTGGGAGTTCATCTCCGGAGAAAGCGACTTGTATACGGAAATCGTTGAACCACTCGGACACAAAGCCAAAGAAAAAAATGATGTCTTTATAGAAGCATACTCACAGGTGCTCAATAAATTCACGAAAGAATTCGCCGACACATATTGCAAAGAAGACGGAAAAATTGATTGGGATAAATTAGTTCGCTACAACTCTGCAAAGAAGTGATTTTTGGTTAACTCACTGTTGGAAAGAAGGCTGTACTTTTTCAAGGATCAGGTTTTGTGCGTATTCCGGCGAATATGTACGCTGATTCCGGGATCGTGAACACCGATTCCGGAAACACCGGAAAAATGTTCACGTTCAACCGGAATAAGCGTTCACGTTGAACCGGAAGCCGCACTTAGCGTAGCGAGAGTGCGTATTTCATTAGCAAAGCTGCCACCGATTACACGGCAAAGCTACCACCTAGATAACCGGCGCGTTGGACGTGGATAACCTAGCTGCTATGACGGCGCACTGGAGCGTCTACTGTTTCCGCCCCAGCCATGCCCGCCGCGTCCCGCGGCGTGCCCGATTGGCCACACGTTCATCAATACTTGACAAGCTGACACCAGAAGCGGCTTAGTCCTTAGGAAACTCCGGTAAATTCAGCAAAAAATTAAGGACTTCATTATATCCTTCTATATATTCCGGCGTCATGTGGGCATCTTTAATAATGCCCGTAGAAACTATATAAGCCCTGAGGTGTCCTGCCAGCGTTCCTTTTACTTTCCCCGCTTGCCAGTCAAGCACAACATTGTTGGCAGTCACTAACGCATCTCTCTGACCATGGAATCTGTCATTCATTACCTTGCTCATTTCATAGGATTATAGCAGATTGAAAAAGCCCCGCGCCTGGCCCCAGCACAACTGTAAAACGTCTTTTATCTTTCTCATGGACAACCTCTTTGCGAGCATCTGCGCCTCCTCCTTTCAATCGAAAAAAGGACACAGGACCCGTCTATCGCACCGGATTGTCACCCCTCAGAGGTGGCAGCTTTCACGTGTAATCGGTGGCAGTTTTGCTGTGAGATACGCAAGCTGTTTATGCTCAGTTGGTAGCACATTGCCGTTTCACATCAGGAACTTCGTCATGATGTTATGAGCTCTGCGCCATGATCAGATGATATAATTGATATGTTAGAGAAAGTTGTGATTCCCAGCTCAGTCGAGATAAGCCCCTTGAAAATGGATGATCCGAAACGCCCTGAGTTCTCCAGTTGGCGAAGCTACACAAATTTTGCAACCAGTGTTCTTCGCAAGCGCCGCTATATCTGGGACCCTGAAGTGAGAGCCTTCCTGGATACTCTTCTGGCAACTGTGAGGGACCGGGACAGGATATTACCTGAAGGCACTCTTTTATACCGCGCACAACACGGGGTCAACCATAAAGAAGACGATGATCAATTAGTGATATTAGCCCACAAAGCAGATCGAATGACACCGCAGAGAGGTCGTGCAATGGAAGGCCGCGCCAATTCTAAGGGTATCCCTGTTCTATATCTGGCAACTTCTCTACAAACAGCCATTTCCGAAGTCAGGCCATGGATAGGCTCGGAGGTTTCGGTTGCCCAATTTAAGATATCTCGCGAGTTAAAAGCAATTGATCTGTCCGTCGGGCATGGAGAGTCAGTGCTGGAACATTTGACAATCGCAAATCTTCTCGGTGAGGACGCACCTGATCCGGAATTGAAAGAAAAAGTTGTGTGGATCGATGTTGACAATGCATTTTCCCGTCCAACTTCTGTTTCAGATGACTTCGCAGATTATGTGCCGACACAAATACTTGCCGAACTCTTTTGCAACAACGGCTACGATGCATTGATCTACAGAAGTCAATTCGGGCAAGAAGGTTTTAATATTGCTCTTTTTGACATCAAGGATGCAGAAATCATCGGCGCCGCACCGTATCAAGTCACGGCCGTAGACGTAGAGTACAAAGAGATGGGTAACCCATGGGGTTTAACAAACCATAACAAAACAACAAGTCCCGAGAACGTCAAATCGGCTAATCAAGACTTTAACTGACAGTCCCGGACCATCAAGCCGGTAATTGTCAGAGCAAATCTGAACTTCTACAAATTATTGCTGATCTCACATACTTTTTGTAGCAAGGTCACCAAAAACGTGTTTCCACCACTACTGGTCGCCTAAGTCGAATGTTTATCTCGCTCTAGTTGTTCAAGATAACGTCGATAAGGTTGAAACCAGAACTTTAAGTAGAAGTGAAGAAGCAAGTTATTCCGAATTGCTTCAAACAGAACCCTAGCTAGGGCCCCTGGCAATGCTGGGTCATAGTCGGTCCGCACCCTTGTACTAACGCCGGGCTGACGAAAAGTAGGTACTACCTTGGACGGTCGTGAGGTTAAGAGCGCACGAAGTAGGAACTCTTCATCAGGATTCATATAGTCGAAATATACGTGAAAAGCAGTCTTATTTTCATCTCGTTCGACTTTAATCGCATCTAGTGCGCCATCAGGGACGTCAGCTATATCGACTGTCAAGACTGTCGTGCCGTCAACTAAACTAATGTAAACTTTTCCATCGTATAGAGGTTCTGTTCCAGTGTTAAGTAATTTTGTGTCTAACGTATAGACACTTGGGACGATTTCTCCTTGTACTCGAATCTCAACTATTTCCGATATGGAGGAATCAACTTCAATAAGTCGGGCCGCATGACTAGTGAATATACTTAACTCTGAACGAGAACGAGTTTGCTTATTTTGAAACCACGAGAAAGCACCCGTTAACAAGGCTCCAAGAGCAGCACCCCCAAGGGCGAAGAGTCCATTGACAATTTCAGGCTTCAATTTCGTACAATCCTACGAGAGTCCTGTGGGTTAATGTGTTGCAGAGGATATAGGATAACAGGATAGGGTCGGGCCTACCTAACTACTTACAGTTCAATTTAATGAAATTTAATTTATCTTAATGGTAGCCTATTTTGCTCAGGTGAAGACCGATATTAAATATATATTATGCAGCTACCTTAAATTGTTCGTAACGCAGTGCTAATCGGTCACGGTCCGGGTAGTCCTTTGTCCGGGCTGGAAGGTGGAGTACTCCCCCCTCGAGTTGTTTCAGCGCTTCAAGCATCGGTCCCTCGTGCAGGTCAAGCAGCCGCCCCGATACATGCAATCGATAATCAGGATCAATACCGATAAGGTGCGCATCAAATGCCGCATGATGGATTTTTGAAAGCGGCAATCCGTTTGGCACTACTGGTTGGCCTAACCGTTCATCCTTGTCGGAAATAATGTGTGCCGCATCGAGCAATCTCTGCTCAGGTAACCCAGACAGGGCACAACGTCCGTTATAAGCTGTAATAACAGCCTCACGAAAAGACGCTTGATGGAGGCGTTGTTTGACTGTCTGAAGCGCATAACAGCGTTCGTTGACACTTTCTGGTGCAACATAGTCAGCTTGATTCTGAATTCCGAAAACGATTTGTGCCTTCAGCGCGTTTGCATCCCAACCAGAAATATATGTGGGTATTATCGCCTGATAAAGCCCTGGTGCGACGCCCAGGAAATAGATCACCGGGATCCGGTTTTCGAAGGCTTCACGGAGCCAACGATTGTCGGCGGCATCTGGATTTTTCCCCATGAAGGCATAATCGACGGCTTCGCGGCTTTCGAATATCTGGCGGTGTACCTGTCGTTGATCATCGTACCAGACAGGCTTGCCAGGACGAGGAAACACCGTCCTGATCGAAAGAAGATATTGCATTTGCCTCGGCTTGAAAATACCTCTTTGCGGGTTGACCAATGGGATGCGCTCACCTTCAAAAGTAAACCCGCGCCTTAACTCCTCTGCTGAAATATTATTTTGTGTTTCGCTCAGCTTTAGCACGTGCCCAAAGGCTGCGACGCGCATCAGGGTGTCGGCAACGTCAGATTTCATGCCTAAACCTCATGCAAAGAAGAAATTTCATTTTGTAAGGGCAGAGCCAAGTTATCGGTTGATGGTTTAGTATAACCGAAATGTATGACTAATCAGGTTCAGGATAGCTTTCAAAATTCACTTTTGACTTTTTCGATAAGACTCTTGCCGAACGTCGCAAGCCAGGTATTAGATCCGGACTTATTGACAGGTTACTATCCGAGGTGAAAGACAAATAATATTGGGGTACAAGACGATGTTGCATAGTTTGGCTTACACTGATGGTTCGTGCGAAAAAGCTTTATTGGAAGAGTTTCTGGCGCCTCGTCGCTGTATGCGAGAACCAATAAATGAGATATTCCATGCAGCGGAACTTCTGGACCTCGCAGTAGACGCACATCTCCGTCAAGATCGGAAAACTGCCGAACAACTTTTCCATGAGGCGGATATGCCCAAAATTCGAGCTTGGACTGAATCACTATGGGGTGGCAAACGGGAAAATCCGGAACAATGGCGTTACCATCGCTGGAGGGAAATTCAAGGTATAGGTAAACCTGAACCAAAAGTCTATGACCGAATGCCAATAAAAGAGCAACGGCTTGAGATCATTGCTCGTGATGGTTACAACTGCCGCTTTTGTGGAATCCCGGTAATTCCTTACGAAATCCGTAAAGCAATAACGACAGCATATCCAGATTCTGCATACTGGCGCAGCCAAAAGAACCTCGACCAACATGCGGCGCTCCAGTGCCTCTGGCTCCAGTTTGACCATATCCTACCGCATTGCTGGGGAGGAGAATCCGTACCGGATAACATCGTAATTACTTGCGCCCCCTGTAACTACGGACGCGGGAATTGGCGGCTGGAAGAAGTTGGTTTGATTGATCCGCGAGAGCGTCCTGTTTACAGAACATCCTGGGATGGGTTAGTCCGTTTCACAAGGAGTTACCAGGTCTGTGGCTGGCTGAGAATGAGGGGGCAAAATTCTGGCTGGCTATCCTCACCGAGTTGCAAAACCGCGGGGTGAAGGACATCCTTATTGCCTGCGTAGACGGGCTCAAGGGGTTCCCCGATGCTATCGGCAATGTGTCAGGAAGCTGCTTACTCAGCAGTATGAATGTGGATCGGCCTCATCCCTGAGAAACGCACTTTTTTAGTTATTGCGCTTTTGTCGATTTTCTAAATCTCTTCGTATGTCTTCAGCGACTTCCTCAATTTCCCGGGCCACTCGGGGTTCGTTCCCAAGCTCCTTATCGATTGCTATCGTAAACGGTACAAGCTGTTCGACTGAAGGTGATGCTTGGATAATCTTTTTCGCGTGTTGCGGTCCTTGCAGGATTGTGAAGTCTATCAATACGTTAATCGCCGCTCCGAGGAGATCATCGAAATCTGGCAGAAGTGCGAGAGCTGCTTCGATATCGCGTTCTGCTTGTACGGCGTCACCAAGCGCTACAAATGCGTGTGCCCGAATCAAGAGGCCTTCACAACGTTGATGTGAGGCTTGGTTAATATCGCGCTCAAAAAGTTGGCCTATGGTCGTGATTGTTTCATCAAATTGCCCTTGTTTTTTGGCTAGTTCGGCTATTTGAAGCATGGCCATAGAGACAATAAGAGAGAGCTCAGCATCTTCGCTTGATTCAAAATGTCGTACAGCTTCTTTCCAAATCATCTTCGCTTTCTGTTCTTGCCCAAGCCCTACTAGCGCGGCACCTTTCAAAACGAGAGCCCTCGCAATTTCTACCTGAAACGCCTGTATTTCATCATCACTAAAACGCCACTCAATATCTTCGCAGGTGGTAATTGCCTCTTCATAGCGTTTGCTCTGGATTAGCAAGGATGCCTTGTAGAGGAGAGCTTGAGAAATTACTTCTAGAACAGCGGTTATGTTAGTGTCACCGAAACGTCGTACAATCTCATCAAATACAGCGACAGCTTCTATTGGCCTATTTAGTTCGACTAATATGTCTCCCTTCCTCTTGTGAGCTTGTGCTACCACCTCAAGAACTCCCGGCACGTCACTATCCTCAAATTTGTGAGCGATCTGCTCACAAATTATAATTCCTTCTTCTAACCGATTCAGATTGCCAAGTACACCACTCTTATTGAAAAGAGCTTGTGCAACCACCTCAAGTATTGCAGGCATGTTACTGCTACCAAACCTCTGCACAATCTCATCAAAGACACCGATGGCTTCCTCAAGTCTGTCCAAATTGAGTAATATCCATCCCTTTCTCATGTGAGCATGTATAACCACATCTAGTATCTCCGATACATCACTATCTCTAAATTGTTGGTCAATCTGCTCACAAATGGTGAGGGCTTCCTCGAAACGGTTCAGTTCGTCGAGCGTACCACTCTTGTTATAAAGAGTTCGTGCGACCGACACAAGGATCGCTGGATCTTCACTGTCACCGAAACGTCGCAAAACATCATCATAGGCGGCAAGCTCCTTATCCTGAAGGTTCAACTGATTTAATGCGTCACCTTTCTTACTTAGGGCCAACGCGACTTGTGCACATACTCTGTCAGATTTGCTGTCTCCAAAACGCTGTACAACCTCGTCATAGGCGACTACTGCCTCCGAAGACCGTTTCAGCCGATTCAATGTCTCGCCTTTAAGAAAGAAGATGGTTGCAACCTGTTCAACAACTTGTGGTGCATCGCTCGCGTTGAATTGTTTCGCTGCATCATCACAGGCGATTACAGCTTCCTCAAGCCTATTCAATCTACCAAGAGCGAATATTTTTCTGATGGTCGCGTCAGCAGCTACCTCAAGGAGAGTTGAGATATTGCTATCGCCGAATCGACGCGCAATCTCTTCATAAATCGCAAGTTCCTCATCAGGCTGGTTCAACTCGCCAAACAGGATTCCTTTACTAATGAAAGTACGTGCAATCACCTCTAAGATTTCAGGTGATTTGCTATCGCCATACCTGTGTATGATTTCATCATAAGCAGCAAGTCCTTCAGCTGGCTTGTCTAGGCTTCCGAGCATGCCCCCCTTGAGATAAATGGTTTTGGCGACATGCTCAACAATCTGCATCGAGTCATCGTCACCAAACCGTTCAACCATTTGGTCGCAGGCGGCAATTGCATCATTTATACGATCTAATTCGCCGAGTGTCACTCCTTTCAGAAACATGGCGAATGCTATTTGTTCACGAACTGAGAGCAATTCGCTATCGCCAAAAAAGCGCACGACATCCTCATAAACAACGAGTTCCTCGTTATATCGCTTCAATTCAGCAAGAGCCCTACCTTTGTATATGAAAGCGCACGTAACATGTGTTTGAATAATTGGGACATCACTATCGATATACCGGTTAATAACTTCATCGTATACCGCTACCTCTTCATCCAACCGATCCAAACTATTTAGCGTGTTACCCTTATAAATCAAAGCCTTACATACTTGATTAATGACTTCTTGTGCATCAGTATCACCATAATGGGACACAATCTTGTCATAACAAGCAAGTTCTTCATCGTTTCGGTTCAACTTGCTGAGCATGACACCCTTATTGATGAGTGCTCTCGCTACCTGGACACATAATGTAGTCGTAGCGTCATCGACAAAACGCCGAAAAACCTCGTTACAGGTTGCAATTGCTTCAGTTCTCCTATTTATCTTACTGAGAGTAGCACCCTTGTTAACGAGAGCGATTGCTACCTGCAATCGCAAGTCAGCTTCGTCACTGGAGCTAAATCGGCGCACAACCTCATCATAACTGGCTAGCTCCTCATCTGATCGACCTAGTCTAGCAAACGCGATACCTTTGTAATTTAGTGCACGCGCTACCTGAACAAGTACGGATGGTGTGGTAATCTCACTGAACTGTCGCTCGACTTCATCACAGGCTACGACTGTTTCCTCTGGCTGATGACTTTGGAGAAATGAGATCCCTTCATCGACTATCTCTCGCGCGGCTTCAGCTTGAGATAATGGTGCTTTATTCGCTTCCATTCGATGCAATATTGAGCGAATAACTGTGGCCGCGTTTTTCTTACGTATCTGACTGGATGCTGTAGGTTCGACTTTAGATGGTGCCTCATCAGGTGTTTGTTCGTCCCGTTCCTCATCATGTTCGGTAATGATTTTGTCAGGTTTAGAAGTGGCTGATTCCAGATGGGTTGATTTTATGCTTTCCGCTACAGAAGGCGAGAGTTCAAGTCCGAAATTTTCCGCAAGATCCTTGGGAACTTTTGACAGCAACTCCTTGCGATCGCCCGCTAACACTGGGAGGTCAATCAACCGGGCAAATGCAGTCCAATGTAATGTTTTCGTCTCCGGCTCAAGTTCGCTTGCCTCACGCACCATACGTATACCAACATCCCTGAGTTCAGGTGGCGAGTAATATGCATCCATGAAACGAATGAGGGCTTCAATCAAAGGTTTTTGTGTGTGGGAGCGACGTAACAGGTAATATATGTTGTATAAGCGCTCTGCCAGGTAATAGAGCTTTCGCCGTGCACCCCCACCTACAACTTCGACAGCGCCTCGCTCGACCAATCGATTGAGAAGTGCGCTACATTTGCTGGTACCGAGCCGTGCTTGAATTGCAACTTCTCGTGCAGTTGCGGGTTCCCATAGATCAGCGAGTGTCACGTAAACACGTCGTTCTTGAGGTGGAAGCGCCTCTATATGGCTCTTGAAGTATTCTGTCAGGTCATCGATCAGCTTAAGTAGATCTGTCATAAGATCGCGAAACGAAAAATCAGCCCGGAACTTGGCGATGATAGAAAGAAGTCTAGGGCTGCCCCCAGTAAGAATACGTAATCCACGCATTTCATCTGGTAGCCGGTGTTGCCCTGATACACTCTCCCACAGTATGGCACATTCCACAGTTCCTAAGGGCTGCAAAGTCTGACATACAAAAAGGTCATAGAATGCACGATCAGATTTATCTATTTCGTCGAAGCGACTTGTCGCGCTCGCCAGAAGAATAATACGCGGTTCCGTTTGCAGTGTATGGCGCAGTTTCCAACCAGCTTCTGCATCCATAATATCCTTAAACATCAAATTCAGATTCTCAACAATCAAGACAAGTCGCTTGCCATACCGATTCGAAAAATCCAGTAGAGTACTCAAACAACGTTTTCCGAGTGTACGGTCGTCTCTAATTTCTCGGAGTTCCTTGTAGGTAAGATTCAGGTCATCATCACCTTCCAAGCGAGTAGTCTGTTCTGCGAGGCGGTATAACGCTTCCAGCCAAAATTCGTCTGTATTCGCAACACCATAACTCTCCTCTGAGAAAACAATTGGAAATAAGGAAAGGGATAGTTCCTTGTCGCGAACAATCTCTACTGCAACTCGGAGTAGAAGACTGGTTTTACCACAACCTCGAGGACCGATAACAAGACGGTGCGGGTTCGAATTACTATCACACTCTCGCAGCATCTCAATAATGGATTCGAATTCCTGTGTCCGTACACAAAACGACTCTATCAACTCATCGTGTGTCAGAAAGCCAGGATTGTATTTCATGACTGCCATGGTGAGAATCTCAATCTTTGTTTATATTCCGCGCTATTGAAGGGAGACAAAGTGCTGGCCGAACCTGGCACGCCACCAATCTTTGATTAACTCAGATGTGAACTCGTAGTAGTCTTTTTGCCGTTCCAAATACCCATCATGTTCAAGCAAATAAAGTATATCTTCGAGTACGATCGGGCTATCATCAGGATGGGCCGTCCCTTCAAGGTATTTCCGGTATTTATCGATTGCTCTGTCGCTAAGTACTCCGTTACTAACTGATGCTTCTGTCAGCAGTTCCAGTGCAGTTTGATATTCCTTCATTCCGAGAATCATCCGTAGTCGTACCTGATAATGTTCTAAGTCTACTTGTCCCCGTACAGATAGCATTTCATTTTTGTACACTTCATCTACATCACTTAATGAGGCTTTAATTCGATCCTTACGTAGCAAATAATCATGCATGTGGCTGAAGAATTTTTGTATATGGTGAGGTACATGATGACGCAAGCGATGACACATGTGCTTACGAACTTCAAAAGAAAGGTCGAGACCATAAGCATCTGCCAACTCAGCAAGGCAACTGACCGCAATTTCTTCGGACCACGGTTTCAGTTCAAAAGGAGTATAGATGTTTACTTGCGCACTTAACCCGGCCTGTTTGAGGATCGGTTCGAGACCCACACTACCAGAGAGAATGATGATGACACGGCCACGGTGTTTCTGAGCGTTCTTGCGTAACCAACTTAAAAAATCGTCTGTCGCTTGCTTACCTTCTTGCGTTATTGCGTCACCATTCTTTTTAAGCAGCCGGTTCACGAGAATCGGAAGTTCATCTATCCCTATTATGACTGGCCTCTCACACTCGGCTAAGGCTGAAAATATCTCGTCACCCTTTCGCCATTGGTTTCCAGCTGCAATTCCAGCACGCAGTTGCACCTGCAATTGGGGAACTGCTATGGTATCGACTCTGTCCCCTATTTCTTTGAGTACGTTTGAGAAATTGGAGCGAAGTCGATCCCATATCCCTTTAACCGAACTCGATTGGGCACCGATTTCAGCGATAGCATCTGCAGGGTCAGAGGCATCTTCCAGATCAATAAATATCGTTTCGAATTCACCATCCTTTGATAAACGGCGTAAAGACTCTCTTACCAAGCTGGTCTTACCCATGCGTCGCGGAGCAGTTAGTAATGTATGAATCCCGTCCCGTGCGCGCTCAGCAAGCATCTCAAGTTCGACCTCCCTGTTGAAGAAACGATCCCCATCAACCCAGTTTGCTCCTGCTTTCCTCAAAGGCATAATATTTTCTCCAACGAGTGTGTTGGCAACAGTCTAGTTGGCAACAATATTGTTGTCAAGCTAAAATAACCATAGAGAAAACCAAACAGGAGTTCAATGACGTTAAAAAAAGTTGCCGCCCCTTTCACACGAATGCTGCCACTGATTACACGGCAAAGCTGCCACCTCCGAGGGGGTAGAGCCCCGGCGCGTTTGGCGATGACAACCGCGGGGATCCTGTGTCCTTTTTTCGATTGAACGGAGACGCAGATGCTCCTGTATGTACTGCCCCTCGACAAAAAAGCCCGGGTACAACGGCTGTGTGGAGCGCGCCAATGGCACCAGTCGTTATGAGTTCTACCCTTGTCTACGAGGGGCCGCTGACCGTGGATGCTATTAACCGGAAGTTGGCAGAGTATCAGACCACCTACCGGCCCCTTGACGGGATTGGTTTACTGACTCCGATGGAGTATTATCAGCAATTCACACAGTCCACCCGAGAGTCTCAGATGTAGTGAACCAGGACACTCTATTAATAAAAACATAGTTTTTGCCGGAGAAGATTACGTCAGATAGTACGCAGAAGGAACGGCCCAAAGTTTATTTCACGAACTCGGGGACGATGTAAGTCAAGGCGGATGAATTACTGAAAAGTAAAAGAGGTCGCGCCGCGATGAAATAAAATGGCGCAGTTTTTCAAACAGGGCAAATCTGCTGACCCTGAGGGACGGTCGTAGGAGAGCAATACAATAGTCTTTTTCCTGAGGAACCGTAGCAGATGGACTTTGGTCTGTATATTGTTCCCTTCCTGAATCGTCATCCCCAGCTGATTTCCAGTTCCCGTCCGATCCTGGTCAGCATATTCACCAGCGCATCGATACTGAATTTGAAGATATGGGCTTATTCCCTGGATTAATCATCAAGTTTCTTTCTCTTTTTTCTGCTGGAAAAAATCGTCGGTAACAAACACAGTCCCAGCATAACCAGGATTATTAACTGTATTTCCGGGTTAGAAAGCCCTTCCTTATAAATCGTAAACAGTATTCCTGTAGCACCTGTCAAAACCGGAAACAGGATAGGGGCTATTACTATAGCCAGAACAATCAGAATAATTGCCTGAATCATAATCAAAGTTAAATATTGGCCTGTGGGGATTCGCTCGGGAGAGTGACAAGCTGCCCACGGGCAGGTTCTGGAGAAACGGAGTTTTAATCAATCCGTTCTCCACTCGACGCCCTCGCTTTTTCAAAATGCCTGACCGCCCTTTCAAACTTGTCACGGCATCCAGGATTGCAAAACCCGACGACATCATCGCCGTACAAGGCCAGCGAGTCGGCCTGCACCGGCTGGCCGGACCAGGGACAGGTCTCGTTGATGCAATCGTCAAGGTTGAGTTCGGCCATGGCGCCTCCTTAAGATGCCGGTATTTTCGCGAATCTCTTTGACCTCCGGTTCGGTAAACCGGGTTACCCTGCCCGGCGCTGACTCGCCCTGAACTATCCGGTCCATCTCGTCCATACTTTTGAGCAGTTCATCGAACTGTTCATTTTTCATCTGTCCACCTCTTTGCGATTAATTTCGCTGTCAATGAATTCTGTGAATTCTATGGGCACAAAACTAAATTATCCAGTTTTATAAATAGCAACTGATTTATAGTTGTACTTGAAGCTGAATGCAATCAAACTGGTCCTGGAGAAACTGACACGGGCGAAAATGTTATGAGTTTATTCAGGCACAAGGGCTTTTACGGTTCTGCGCAAGCCAGCGTAGAGGATCATTGTCTGTACGGAAAACTGGAGTTCATCGAACCGCTGGTCAGCTATGAAGGTCAAAACATTGAAGAGCTGGAACAGGCCTTCATGGATGCAGTGGATGACTACCTGCTGGATTGCGAAAAGCTTGGCAGGGAGCCGGCCAAACCCTGCAAAGGCTCATTCAATGTCCGTATTGGTCCGGAATTGCACAGGCATGCCCTTATCGCAGCGAAAAAGAGAGATCTCAACCTGAATGAGTTTGTCAAGCGGTCTATCGAACAGGCCGTCAAATAGCGACCCTGAGCTTTCCTGAATCAGGCAGCCACATTTATGGAAATTTCTACATGCCGCCCTACCCGGGCAAGCATATTGATCAAATTGTCGGTAGAAAACAGCTCTATTTTCCCCCGGTAAATTTCGCTGATACGGGGCTGGGCGACGTTGAATCGTTCAGCCGCCTCGCGTTGCGTGATTCCTTCAGTTTCGATATAGGCTTTTATCGCTGCCATGAGCCTGGCGCGTACCAACAGGTTTTCAGCCTCATTTCGCTCAAAACCTAAATCAGCAAAGACATTGCCGGAGGATTCTATAATTTGTCTGTCTTTCTTGCTCACGATCGCACCTCTGAAATCATTTTACAGGATGCGCAAACGGGGTCAGGTCGCACATTGCACACCCTCGTCTTTGGGGCATTGTTCTGCCTGTGCCGGACAATGCATAAATATTCCCTCGGTCCGATACAGGTATTGCCGTGGCAAGAGGGAATAAAAGCACTGCTCCAGGGGTAATTCCCAGGACACAAAACTTAGTTCTGAATTAAGAAATGCTGTGTTCCCGGAATTCCTTGTTGAAATATCCGGCTTAAAGCAGAAGTCTAATGCAGCGATACGGAAAGCTCTTTACCCACGGCATGAGCGGCTTTGACCAGAGAGTCGAGTTGAACGCGTTGATTATCAGGATCAAGAATACGTTCAAGCTGAGAGGCGCTGGTCCTCATCCTGCGCGCCATTTCTGCTTTTGAGATTTTCTGTGTAGACATTTCATTTTCGATTTGCATCGCGATGGTGCGCTTTATCGCAGTCGCTGTGATGTCCTCGAGAATGCCAAGTTCTTGCCACAAATCATCAGCGCTTGAGCCAATACGTGGATTTTTCTTCTCAGTCATTTTTCTTTACTTCTTTCATACGCGACATTGCAAGATTCAAGTCTTTTTCCAGCGTCTTCTGACTCTTTTTCACGAATCCATGCAGCAATACCATCTCACTGTCATGGATGCAGAAAAGAATTCGTGCAATACGTTTACTCGAAATGTTCGAACGGATTTCCCAAAGCCCTTTTCTACCCTTAACGGGTTTGCATTTTGGCTGGGCCACCGGCCAGCAGAATTCGAGTGTTGCAATATCCTGTCCGATTAACTTTTGATCTTTCGCATCCAGCGCTTTAATCCAATCACTTACCGGCTCTGTGTCCGATTGTGAAAGGTCAGTGTGCTGACCCCGAAGCGTTGCGCGAGGGTAGCTTTATGCTCCTGGAGCAGACCCAGTATTTCATCTCTGTTCATGGCCTCTCCAGTATATCAGTTCCATCTGTTTCAATCCTGGTTCGCGGCTGTTGCAGGCCTATAGACTCTCCCTTGCCTTCATTTCGGCAATCGTGCTTGTTCAGGCATGCCATCTTCCAGCAACATGGCAATGACTTCCTGCATGTTTTTATTCAGCTCATCCAGGGTTTTTCCCTGGGAATGGGCGCCCGTAAAGCCTGGCACATAGCCTACATACAGCCCCGTTTCCTTGCATTGCTCGACAACTGCCGTGAAATTCATGTTAATACCTCAATACTCTCAGAAAGGGTCAGAAACCGTTCAGACGTATGTACAGGGTAGATGATCCGGGTTTACACATCAATATTGAACCTTCCTCCTAGCTACGTGATTTTGCCAATAAACCCTTGGTATTGATTAGTTCGATTTTACGGAAAGAGGTCAAATCATACCCTCAGCCACAACCCTGTAAACGACTTAGAAAATACTTTTATGTATTTGATATTACTACCATTTCATGGTATATTGCCAGTTATATTTTCAAGCATGAAATGTGATTCCTGACACTGCGATATCCTGCCGAAATGGCCCTTGTGATGGTATCAACTCGCATCAAAAGGTTGCTGGTGAAGCTGTTGGGTCTCAGCATGTTGTCGTTGATGGCGCTGTCAATCCAGGGACATCCCGGACGCACGGACTCTGAGGGCTGTCACGCTGGTAAACTGCCGTGGCATTGCCACGATGGTACACGGTCCGGCCATCCTGCACCGGGCAACCCATTGGCGCCGATGAAAGAAACCGCCCGTTCAGCGCCACGCACGACTGCATCAGAGGATGATTACAATCGCTGGTTTTGTACCCTGGTCAACGGGGAGACGGAAACCCGTCATGGGTACGCGTCTGCCGGTGGCCGCAGTTACGTGGACGTGGATTGTGAGACCGGCACGATGGTTTACGAGGGTGGCCTGGATAAGCGCAGCAGCCTGGACAGCGTACAGCAGGCGCTGTTTTTCAGTCACGTGACCGGCAAGAGACCGGCGGTGGTGATTTATGACACGGATGGCCGGGAAGGCCGGTTTGAGTACCGGATCAGGATCGCCTGCCGGAAGGCCGGGGTGCGTTATGAGGTTTTTCGGAAGCGGGCTGTGGAAATTTCTACATAATTAAGTGGATGGCGGTTATGAGTTCCATTGAAAGATCACAAAAAATGATTTAGCGTTTACAAAAAATATGGTTTTTAACGGAGGAGATTATGTCAGATAGTGCACAGAGGGAACGGCCCAAAGTTTATGTTACAAACTCGGGAACGGTGTATGTCAAGGCGGATGAATTGCTGAAAAGTAAAAGAGGTCGCGCCGCGGTGAATAAAATGGCACAGTTTTTCAAACAGCGTAAACCTGCTGCTCCTGAGGGACGGTCGTAGGACATCAATTCAGTAGTCTTTTTCCTGAGGAGCCGTAGCACATGGAGTTTGGTCTGTATGTTGACTTCCAACTCTGCCCCGTTTATCGGGAGTGCCCTGTCAGGGCTTGTGTTGCCGCTTGCAGGCAACATATTCTACGATCGGGAAAAGTCCGCCGCGCACATAGCGGAAAAAAATGGTTACCGCCTGGCCTGACCATTTTCGTGGCGCCACGGAAATGGCTGTCTGGATCGTAACCTGTTGTTACACAGGTTCGCTGCAGTTCCCGTGGATGGATTGGGGTAACCAAGGGCAAACGCATCCGGTATCGAACTGCTGAGATAAGTGCCATTAAAGAAAACAGAGCATCGGTCATGGCGCCCTATCCTGATATCCTGCTCTCAGTTATAAATTGCCGGCTTCTCAGGCTTACTCATAGTTTCCTGTCCATTCGCCCATGGCGCACATGCAGGACTTCGACCGCATCATTGTTGATAAGATACAACGCCCGGTAATCACCAATCACTAAATGGCGTATTCCTTTTTGAATATCTGCATCTTCCGGCGCGATGGGACATCGCTCCGCTAATATATCCAGCTTCTCAATGGCGTCAATAATTCGCAGATACCAATTCACCGCATTCTGTGGCGAGTCTTCAGCTATTTGCTGGTATCGGCGAATCAGGTCATTTTCTGCAGTCGGCTTGATCTCAATGCGATATTTTTTCAACGACTTATACTATGCTTGGCTTCGAACTCTGCCGTGAATTCGTCCAGCGGCCGTCCTTGCTCTGCTATGGCCTGCCTGATACTTTGTACACTTTCCGCATATTCTGCCAATGCCGCCATTTTTTCATAGGTTTCAGCATCCTGGACAACCACGGCAGCCTTGCCATTGACTGTCAGAAGCTCCGGGCGTTTGTTTTCAGTCAGCCGTTTAATATGTTCCGCCGGCTTGCGGCTGAAATCAGTCACCGTATGTATATCCGAGCTTTGAAACATTTTCGCGCCTCCTCGACAGAGAATAATACAATTATTCTCTGTTTACACTAATTATCAACATCTGGCAAGCTAAAGACGCTCTTTGTAAGGAGTAACTGATTATGGCGCTCACTTGAGATTTTAAAGTAACGATTCAAGAACGCGTGTTAACCGATCCGGAATTTCGTATCGGCTTGCTGACACAAGCGGCTGAGTGTTTATTGGATAATGAAATTAACGTGGCAAAAGCCCTGTTGCGCGATTACGTCTCTGTTGATATGTTGACTCGGTAACTACGCAAAGAAGTAATTTTTTGGTTAACATCCTGGTGGCCGGCATATTCACCAGCGCATCGATGCTGAATTTGAAGATATGGGCTTATTCCCTGGATTAATCATCAAGTTTCTTTAGTCCAGAGTACTCCCATATACCTGCTTGACAGGTATTGAATCCAGGTCAACTCCTTCCAGGCACCGGACATTCACTGTCCATAATTCAGGTTTATCACGTGGGTGGCGGAACGGCAAAATACCACATACGGGGCAGATGTAATCGGTCGCTCTCATCGTGTGCCATTTATATTGGATTAATTCATCCAGGGGTGTGAGTATCTGAATGTCCGTTTCTTCAACCCGGTGGTTTAGTGCGCCGCGTTTTTTGCAGACCGTGCAGTCGCAGACTCTGACATGGTCGAGGTTCATATCTGCTTCGAACCGTACCTTGCCGCAATGACATGAGCCGTTGTAGGTCTTTTTCATGGTGTATATCCCGGACGCATTTTAATCGGCAGGACCGGGGCGGACCAGTCCGGCTTCCGACAGGGCCGGCCCTATCCTGCCATCCAGAGCTTGCCTGGATCAGGCAGCTTCATTTATGGATATTTCTACATGCCGCCCTACCCTGGCCAACATGTTGATCAACTTGTCGGCAGAAAATAACTCTATTTTACCCTGGTAAATTTCGCTGATTCGGGGTTGGGCCACGTTGAAGCGTTCGGCCGCCTCGCGTTGCGTGATTCCTTCAGATTCGATATAGGCTTTTATCGCTGCCATGAGCCTGGCGCGTACCAGCAGGTTTTCAGCCTCATGCCGGTCAAACCCTAAATCAGCAAAGACATTGCCGGAGGATTCTGTAATGTGCTCGCCTTTCTTGCCCATCATCACACCCCTGGAATCATTATTGACGGAAAATACCGAATGTCCGCCGGCGCGCTTCCTGCAGACATTGTGTTTCATCAGGCTATTTTATACAAATTCTCGTATAACGCTATATTAAATTTGGAGTTCCAGGGACGGTATTCCGGGGGCATTTCGACGACTCCGCACTTCAAAGTAAATTCATCCGGCGCTGTTTTTCAGTCACGTGACCGGCAAGCGGCCGGCGGTGGTGATTTATGACACGGATGGCCGGGAAGGCCGGTTTGAGTACCGGATCAGGATCGCCTGCCGGAAAGCCGGGGTGCGTTATGAGGTTTTTCGGAAACGGGCTATGGAAATTTCCGCGCAAACGGGGTCAGGTCGCACATTGAGCACCCGTGACACGTCCCTTCAGCGCAATGATGAGCATTGTGCGACCCGACCCCGAAAAATTTCGACCCCGAAAAATTTATATTCTCACCGGCGTCAGACGATAACCCAGGGCGCGGATGATCGCATTGATGTTATCCAGCCTCGGGTTTCCCCTGCTTGAAAGCGCTTTCTGTAATCCCTGCCTGGACATGCCCGTCTCTATGGCAAGCGCTGAAATTCCTTTTACCTTGGCTATGACGCGCAGGGAGGCAAGCAACGAAGCAGAGTTGCCGTCACGTGCATATTCATCGAAGATCTCAGACAGGTAAGCATCCACCTCTTGAGGATGCCGGCGAAAGTAGTCTTCTTCCAGGTTATCGAGCGTTCTTAAGTCTGTCATTGCTTCTGTATAATAGTAATGCAAACTATAGTAGGCAGTAAGATTTTTTTCAAGGGGCAATCCATTGCTGTAAATTGCTAAACGAAAGGTTGGTCAGATTAAGGGGAAACAGCCGTACAATTCGGCAAGCATTCGGGGAGTCTGATTTGAAAGGACTCAGGGCCTTTGCTTCTGAAAATAATACGGCTGGATTGTTCTGCCTGTGCCGGACAACGCATAAATATTCCCTCGGTCCGATACAGGTATTGCCGTGGCAGGAGGGTATAAAGGCACTGCTCCGGGGGTAATGCCGGGGACATAACGCTTAATTCTGAATTAACTGCAAATAAACCAGATGGACAAATCCAGAACAGTGTATTAATTAATAGATTACCACTTTAAAATTATAGTATCTTACCAAGAGGAGAAACCGTTGTTGACTAGATTACTTGCTTGGATTGTCGTTCTCGGAATTCTGGGGACACAGTACTTAATTATCCAGTACTAGCGAAAGAGAGAAATCTCAATCTGAATGAGTTTGTCAAGCGGTCCATCGAACAGGCCGTAAAATAACGATTTTGAATTTATCCGGGACAGGGTCGGAGTTCCGGGCTTCCGGCTAGCCCGGTCCGGCGACCAGGTCGCGTGTGCCGGTGATCGCCTCACGCAGCCCCTCCATCAGTCCTTCCTGGCGCGCCACCCGGCCATGCAACCGGTTCACGTCTTCACGCAAGCTGTTTATTGCTCCCAGGTGCTTATTGAATTCGGCCTTTATCTCCGATCGTACGGCCCTGAATTCGGCCTTCATCTCCGACCGCACGGCCTTGAATTCCGCCCTGGTCTCCTCCCGCTGGACTTGCATATCCGCTCTCAGGTTATGCTGGCTGTACAGGATCAGGCCGGCCAGGGTTACGCCGACGCCGATGATCGCGATCAATTCATTTGACATGACATGTCCTCCTTAAACAGTTACGGGATGTCCGTTTCGTGTCTGAACGGGTGTTCTCTGAATATATATAAACGCAGGGAAGGAATCAAGGGATTTGATTGTTCGTCACCCCCCTTCCCAACTATGGTTCTGCGCAGGCCAGCATAGAAGATGTGCCTGTTCGGAAAAGCAGCTCATTGAACTGTTCATTTTTCATCAGTCCACCTCTTTGCGATTAATTTCGCTGTCAATGAATTCTGTGAATTCTGGCGAGGGTCACTGTTTTTATTTCAGTCCGGTAACTCTATCCAGGGGTTGACTGCGTTGGCGCCTGTATTACGGAATTCTCGCTCGTTGCGTGTGACAATGGTGAGTCCGTGGCGTACCGCAGTACCGGCAATCATCGCATCCGGCAAATGGCTATCGAGCGGCTCTCCCTTGCGGCGCTTTGTTTCCATAATGTCAGCGCAAATCTGTGCGTCGGCAGCAGTCCAGCCAAAAACCCGATCTTCAAAGACATCGTCCAGCATACCCTGGAATCGCTCCGTAATATCCGACCGGCGCTGCCCGTGGTCGAGCCTGCCGATGCCGTTGAGTATTTCCCAGACAGTCACACAGGACAGACCAATCCCGTCTGCGGCGACCGCGTCGAGAAATTCCGCGACTTGCGGCGCCGGTTCAGGCCGCATCATCTCCGAGACAACATTCGTATCCAGGAGCCGGGCGACAGGCGCGGTCATGGCTGGTTTTCTTCAGGAAATACGAGGGGCCGGTAGCCATGACGTTCCTGTAGCGGCAGCTCAACACCGTGATCCGGCCCGAAGTAGCGCCTGAAAGCCTCAGAGGGTTTTGCATGACTTTCGAATTTCTCGCGCCGCTCGTGGATCAGACGGCGCACCAGTTCTTCCATCGACACGCCTTGATGACGCGCCTCGCGCTTGAGCCAGGACTTGTCGCCCGGGTCGACATCACGGACGGTGATAACAGAACTCATTGCCGTATCCTCGTTGGTGTTAAAATCGGCTTGTATTGTACTGCTAGCAGATTTTGCTGTCAATCCCTAGGCCGGTTCAACGAAATCTGTATCGTGCTTTAAAAACCACTCATAGCCCTTCAGCATATAATTCCAGTAGAATACCGGCAGGCCGGTTGTTTTAATCCACCAGTAACTCCAGCGCTCCTTGCGCGGGTCCAGCGGGAACGTCGGTGTGACTTTTCCCCCGTAACAAAATTCAGCCATGATCACTTTCCCGTATGCCGTGGTTAAGGGACAGGAAGCATAACCGTCGTAACCTGTGTCCAGTTCGCCGCCGTTGATGAGCGTCAACAGGTTTTTCACCACGATAGGGGCCTGTTTGCGAACTGCGGCAGCGGTTTTCGAATTCGGGGTGGAACCTGCGTCGCCAAGACCAAATACATTGGCAAACCTGGTGTGTTGCATGGTGTTTTGATTCAGGTCGACAAACCCGCCCTCATTCGCCAGCGCGCTCGTCTTTATCACCTCCGGCGGCGATTGCGGCGGGGTCATGTGAAGAATGTCAAAATCCATAGTGACTGATTTGCCTTTCTGGTCACCTCCCGCTACCTCGAACGTGGCGTTTTTTTGTTGCCCATCCACTGCGACCAGGTTATGTTGAAAGTGAACATGGATACCATAACGCGCTGCCACGTCCTTCAGTTCCGCAGCGAACAGCGGTACGGAAAACATCCCCGGGGCGTGGGTCAGAAAGTGTAATTCGCAATCTTTCAATATCCCCTTATTTTGTAAATGGTCCGCCGCCAGATAGGCAATTTTCTGCGGTGCGCCAGGGCATTTAAACGGCAGGGGGGCCTGGGTGAACAAGGCCTTTGCACCCGGTTTGAGGTTTTTGATCCCCTCCCAGGTGTATTCCGCATGTGCAGGCGAGTAGTTGCTGGATACGCCGTTCTGTCCCAATGCTTCGCCCGCTCCCTGAATTTTTTCCCAGTTTAATTCGAGACCGGGACATACAACCAGGTAGTCGTAACCGACAGTTGCCCCTGACCCGACCTTGAGTGTGTTATTTTCCGCGTCAAATCCGGCTACCGAATCCCTCATCCAGTTTACCTTTGGCGGGATCAGTTTCCTTACATCTCTCCGGGTTTCTTCCAGGCTGTATGTGCCCGCGCCAACCAGTGTAAAGGCGGGCTGGTAGTAATGATCGGCGGACGGTTCGATTACGGTAATATCTACTTCACTGTTTTTTACCTGGCGCGCCAGGCTCGCGGCGACCGTAATGCCGGCGGTGCCCCCACCTGCAATAACAACATGTTTTGCCATACTAAGCCCCCTTCGGTATTTGTCTGCACGTGATTAATCCTTAGCGTATCAGAAGGTTGGCGTTCAGTCGATTTAATGACAACAATTACTAATCCAGCGTACTCCCATCTGGACGCATTTTCTGCCGCCGGCCTGGTAACTCCTTTTTTGCGATCATCTTCACGGAACACAGTATAGACGAACCCGGTTTGGGCTCAAATCGTGACCTTTCCCACCGATTATGCTACGTTGTATCCATGACTTTCCGCCTGTCGCAGCACAGGAATCTTTCGACATGCACTGACCAGGTTCGGGAATGGATACGCATAAAATCTCTGCCGTGAGCGCCGCCGCTGACTGGGACTACCTGATCCAGGAAGGCCGCGTCCACCGTTCGGTTTATACCAGTGAGGCGCTGTTCCGGCGTGAGATGCGCAATATCTTCGCCCGCACCTGGGTGTTCGTCGGCCACGAGAGCGAAATCCCTGCGCCGGGCGATTTCGTCACCCGCCATTTCGGGGGCCGCCCGGTGATCATCACCCGCGACCGTGATGCCGCTATCCACGTCCTGTTTAACCGCTGCGCGCACCGCGGCGCGAAGGTGTGCCGCGAGGACAAGGGAAGCTGCAAGGTCTTTGTCTGTCCCTATCACTCCTGGTCTTACGACCATGCGGGCCGCTCCGTATCCGTGCCCCTGGACTATGCCTACGACGCTGACCGGGAAAGCGGTAAGTTCGACCTGGTGAGGGCGCCGCGGGTCAGCGCCTACCGCGGTTTTATCTTCGCCTGTCTCAATCCCGGACAACCGGCTCTCGAGGAGCACCTGTCCGGCGCCCGGAAAGTCATCGACGACTGGCTGGACCGTTACGGCGGCGGAGAAGTGCAGGTAAGCGGCACCCAGCGCTACCGCATTGCCGCCAACTGGAAATTCGTCACCGACAACCAGGGGGACGGCTACCACCCGGCCTATTCCCACCGCTCCCTGTTGATGATGGCGGCATCCCGCTACGGGGACAAGGACATGCAGTACTTCGCGGCCGACCCGGATAAAAGCGACATGTTCGTGAAGGCGTTCCGCAACGGGCATTACTACCTGGACCAGCGCCCCGAGATGCACAAGGTATCCGCCTGGGAGCAGCAGCGCCCGCAGCCGGGACGGGAGCACCTGGAGCGGTCCCTGCCGGAAAAATACGGCGCAACCGAGGCCAAACGGCTGCTCGAACTGGCGGTGGGCGCCGGCCTTAACCTGACCGTGTTCCCGAACCTGTTATTGATCGGCAACCAGGTACAGTTGGTCGACCCGCTGGGCGTGGACCAGACTGATCTCTACTGGTTTGCCACCACCGTCTCCAACCTGCCGGACGAGGTGAACGCGATGCGCATGCGCACCCAGGAGGATTTTCCCATGTTCGGCGAGGTGGATGACGTGGAGAACTTCGAGTCGTGCCAGACCGGTCTCGGTATCCCCGAGGCCGAATGGGTGGATTGCAGCCGCCACCTGCACAGCGAGCGGGAAGTGGCCGAGATCGACGGCACCCGGGCGCCGGTCACCAGCGACATCACCATGCGCACCTTCTACCGGGAATGGAAGCGCCTGATGAGCCTGGACGCCGGCAGTGACCAGCGCCGGGAGAACTTATGAGCAGGGAATTACTGCAACAACAGCCGGGTCCGTCCGCCTATGTTACTTCCGGGTACTACCAGCGCTTATACCGGATAGCGAAGGAATGGAGTAACCCGGGACCGCCCGTTGCGCCGGAAATCCATTACGAGATTACCCACCTGCTCAACCGCGAGTGCCGCCTGCTGGACGACGGCCGCTTCGAGGAGTGGCTCGGCCTGTTC
>MKWU01001536.1_pt1 | contig 39253 bp, 36 predicted proteins | sample 809101 | NCBI WGS metagenome assembly MKWU01 (sample SAMN05860141, study PRJNA318959) | sponge metagenome | host: Aplysina aerophoba | place: Slovenia: Piran, Adriatic Sea, Gulf of Piran | collected 2013-05-07
AGTTGGTGAACCCGAAGGCGACGCGTTTAAGTCGTTTGGCGAGATTGTTGGTGGCTTCGGTGGCTGCGTTGGTGACTCGGGGTTTGTGCCAGTTCGAGATCTCGGTGCGCCAACGCCACAGGGTCCGGCCCAGCCCGATGGGTCTCTTCGGGCAGCCACGGCTCTTGGAGATCGGCGGCGAGCTGATCGACGGTCTCGGCGCCGACTTTGGGGTTGGTGATGTCATAGATCGACCGCAGGTTTTCTGGGGCTTCGCGTTTTAGGGGCTCTTCGCGTTTCAGGGTGGAGTGAGGGTTTCGAGTAGCGTCCAGTTGGGTTTGCCAGCATAGAGGAGTGCACGGATGCGGTAGTTGTTGAAGTTGGTGAACCCGAAGGCGCCGCGTTTGACGCGTTTGGCTAGGTTGTTGGCGGCTTCGGTGGCTGCGTTTGTGACTTTGGCTTTGCGCCAGTTCGAGATTTGGGTGCGCCAGCTCCACAGGGTCCGGCCCAGCCGGTTGATCTCTTCGGGTAGCCAGGGGTCTTGGAAATCTTCGGCGAGTTGGTTGACGGTCTGCGCGTCGACCTTGGGGTCGGCGATGTCATAGATTTCTCGCAAAGTTTCTTTGGCGTGCTAGGCGTTGCGGACCTCGCCGTACCGATCACCTGCGTCGAGCAGTCCGCGTAGCCGGACTTGGCCGTTGTCGGTGATCCGCTCAGACGCTGACACCAACAGTTTCCGGGCCCTATACAGCGGGTCGTCTTCGCGGCCGCGGTGCCCCAACGTCTCGTTTTGGACCCGGCGACGCACGTCGTCTAATGCTTTGTTGGCGATCTTCACTACGTGGAACGGGTCCGCGACCTGCTTGGCGTGTGGCAGCGCCGTGTTGAACGTGGCCCGGTACGGTCCCGAGAGATCCAACGCCGCCCAACGAATCGCGCGGCGCCATCCGCGAGGCCGCGCGAGCAGCCAACTGTTGCGTGCTTTAGCTGTTTTACCTCAGACTATGTCCAAACAGGTGGCCCCGGCTGATGTCAACAATGCTAGTCGCCCAGGCCTTGTGGCGGAACCGGCCCCGCCGCCACATCAAATGCTCATCAAGACCCAGCGCCTGGGTGTCGCCGATCCGGTCTGTGTCAGCTTCTAGCAGCGCCTCGCCCCAACGCTGCACCGACGCGTTGACCGGATGCCAACTGCAACCCAACTCCGAAGCGACCTCATTGAACGAGCGGCCACGACCCGCCTGGCAAGTGACCCAACGACCCGCCCGAGTCGTGAGCTTCTCACGCGCAGGCGCGATCCGCGGGTCCCGTTCGGTGACCGGCCCCGCCGAGCACTCCGAGCTCGGGCAACGCCACCGGCGCTTGTGCCACACCAACTGCACCGGCCGCCCAAACGCCGGGAGGTCCACCAACTCGACCAGCTTCTCACCATCAGACCACAACCTCCCGCCACAACCATCGCAGTCCGGTCTCGCCGCCCGTCGACGGATGTGAACCCGCAACGGTACACCCACATCGTCGTCGACGCCGACCACCTCGACATCGCCCAACCCAACCAACAACTCACACACACGTGTAGGGTCAACTCCCACAGGGATCCTCCAGATTCTCGTTACCTGTAGCACCGATTCTGGAGGATCCCTCGCGTTCAGGCGCGGACCCTCACCCCACCCACCCCGACCTCAAACGCGAAGAGCTCTTAATTCGGCGATCTGGTAACCCTGAAACCTTTGTCTGAGCACCTGTGATGAGCACGGAGGTTCGGTCGGTGATAGAGCTTGCAGACCTTTCCCGGGCCGGGACGGTTGTTCAGGGCCGGTCTGCGTCCCAGGCGGGGGGCAGAACACCTATGCGTGCAGCGACGAACTCGGCAAAGGGCTCGATGGTTTGGCCCACGCTCGCCGACTCCATTGCGCTCAAGTAGGCGTTGCGGTCGCCGATGCCGAACACGGTCCACGGGTATCGGCCCGACGCGAGCATCGTGTTCATACAGAAGCGGGCCAGGCGGCCGTTGCCGTCGGTGTAGGGGTGGATGTACACGAAGAAGAAGTGCCCCAAGACGGCTCGAAGCGACGGCTCCTCCTCTTCGTCGAGCATTTCGAACAGCACTGCCATCGCCTCGGGAACGGCCTCCCAACGCGTCGGCACATGGCGAGAACCGCTCAGGAACACCGCATGCTGACGGTAACCGCCGAGGTCGCCCCCCCCCCCCCCCCCCCCCCCCCCCCCCCCCCCCCACCCACCCACCGCACCACCGCCTCGGCACCCCCCCCCCCCCGGCCCCCCCCCCCCCCCCCCCCCCCGAAGAGCCCCGATTCCACCGACGGCGCGAACAGTGAGCGGTGCCAGTTGCGGTGCCGGTCGCGCACCAACTCGGCCGCGTCGGCTCCGTTGACTACCTCCGCCACGGCATCTCGGACCTGCTCAAACGTCTGCCAATAGCCTCGTGCCGCCAGCGCATCCCGACTGGACGCGTCGTTGGGGTCGGCATCGGGGGACCACCCTCCCGAGCGGACTCGCTCGATGAGCTCGGGCGTCACCCGGTAGCCCTCGATTGACAGCGAGTGGTAGGCGTCATGTCGATAGCTGTTGTCGACTGCAGCGAGGTAGGCATCAATGTCAAAGAGCGCTGCTGGCACCTGGGGCATTGCCGCGGCGGCCGCTCCGCGAAAGTCTTCCCACATCACTCGGATCCGCGTCGCGGCGGGCTGCTCTGTGGCCCCCGACAGCCGCGTGGGCACCCCCTTTCAATGACGACGTGCTGCGCGCGGCGAGCCGAGAACGGTCCGCGATTGCGACCGCTGCGGACATCGCTGGGCTAGCCGGTGTTGCGGAGACCGGCGGCCACGCCGTTGACGGTCAACAGCAGCGCGCGGCGCAGACGGGTCAGGTCGTGGCCGTCGTCGTGGCCGGCGCGCGAGCGGGCAAGCAACTCGACCTGCAGCACGTTGATCGGGTCCAGATAGGCGTCGCGCACGGCCAGGGTGCGCTTCAGTACCGGCAGGTCCTCAAGAAGGCCGCGGTCGGTGATTCTGGCGATCTCGGCCACGGTCCGGTCGTGTTCGGCCGCGATGGCGTCGAAGAAGTGGTGCAGTTCCGGCGGAACCAGGCGGTCGACGTAATAGCGGGTGATCGCCAGGTCCGTCTTGGCGAGGGTCATCTCAACGTTGGAGATGAACGCCGCGAAGAACTGCCAGTCGCCGTACATCGCCTTGAGCTCGGGAGCGTGCCCGGCGGTGCGGGCGGCCTCAAGGGCGGTCCCGACCCCGAACCATCCTGGAATGATCTGGCGGGACTGGGTCCAGCCGAACACCCAGGGGATCGCCCGAAGCCCTTCAAGGCCCGCTCCGGCACTTGTTCGGCGTGCGGGGCGCGAGCCGATGTTCATGTCGGCCAACTCCTCCACAGGTGTCGACTTCTGGAAGTAGTCAACGAAGCCCGGCGTCTCGAGCAGCTCACGGTACGACTCGAACGCTCGTTGCGACATGAGCTCCATGACCGTGTTCCAGCTGTGCGTCTTGGACCATTCGTGGCGGGGGGTGCGGTGCGCCAGCGACGCTTCCAGCACTGCCGACAGAGCCAGGTCGAGGTTGCGTTGGGCCAGTTGAGGCAGTCCGTACTTGTCGGCTATGACCTCGCCCTGCTCGGTGATCTTGACCGCACCGTTGATGACCCCGGCAGGCTGGGAGAGGATCGCCGCGTTGGTCGGGCCGCCGCCGCGCCCGACAGTGCCGCCCCGTCCATGGAACACGGTGATCTTGATCCCCGACTCCGCGGCCACCTCGGCGATCTGGCGCAGCGCCTTGTGGATCTCCCACTGCGAGGTCGTGATCCCACCGTCCTTGTTGGAGTCCGAATAGCCGACCATCACCTCCTGGCGGCTGCCCCGCAACTCCAGCAACCGCCGATACGACGGATTCTCGAACAGCTCACGTAGCACCGGGCCGATACTTCGCAGGTCGTCGATCGTCTCGAACAACGGAACGAAATCGAGCCGGGCCACGCCCGCCACCAGATCGACGAGACCGACGTCGCGGGCCAGCACCGCCGGCGCCAGGATGTCGTCGACGCCTCGGGTCATCGAGACGATGTATGCGCCGATGATCTCGTCGCCGGAACGGTTCATCGCGTCGCGCAGAGCAGCCAGCAGCGACAGCGAGTCACCCCCCGTCCGGCCCGTCGGGGGAGCGAGCGGCCGACGGCTGCCGAGCTCGGTCGTGAGCAGGTCGGCGCGAGCGCTGCGGTCGAGGGCGCAGTAGTCGATGTCGAGCGACGAGAAGAGTTGACCCAGGACGGCGTGGTGAACGTCAGCATGTTCTCGAATGTCGAGCGTGGCCAGATGAAACCCGATCAGGGCCACACAGCGGCGCAGACGAGCGAGGCGCCCCTGTGCCAACAGCGAACCGCGGTGCGCGGCGAGAGAACGGCCCATGACCGCCAGGTCCGCGTCGAGCTCTTCGGGCGAGCTGTAGGCGTTGGGACCGGGGGGCGTGGCGGCGGTCCCCTGGAGTCGTTGATGGATCACGCCGCAGCGCCGCCGGTACGGTTCGCCGAGGCTGAGCTCGTTGAATCGTGCGGTCACCGCCGGGAAGGCTGCGCTGTCGGCGTCGAGTTGGCTGAGCAGTTCAGCCGACACGTCGGCGACAATGTCGCTCACCGACAGTTCCGCGGAGAGCTGCTCGACTTCTTGGATCAGGATGCGCAGCGCTCGACTCCGTTGGAACTCGAGCACTTCGAGAGTGATCTGGGGTGTGACGTTGGGGTTTCCGTCACGGTCACCGCCGACCCACGAGCCGAAATGGACAGGTGCCTTGTCGTTGAGCGCTCCTCCGATGCTGCGCAGGACCGAGTCGATGTCGTCGAAGAGTTCGGGAACACCATCAGTTGTGATCTCGTTCAGGAAATAGAGGATTGAGCGTGCCTCGTTGACCGGGTCGGGTTGGGTCCTGCGCAGCTCGTCGGTCTGCCAGATGACGTCGATCAGTTCGTCGATCCGCCGGTCGATGCGCGCCTTGTCGCTTGCCGCGCAGCTGGACTCGTTGCGCTCCTCGATGAGAACCGCGATCTCTGCGAGCTTGTCGAGAATCGATCGGCGGGACGCCTCGGTGGGGTGTGCGGTGAACACCGGTCGCAGGTCGAGGGACCGTGTCGTTTCGATGATCTCGGAGTCTGAGACCCCGCCGGCCTGGAGCTTGGCGACGGTCTCAGCGAAGCGCCTGTTGCTCGTTCTCGGGTTGGCGTTGAGGTGTTCGATGCGGTGGACCTGCTCGGCGGTGTTGGCCAGATGGAAGTAGACCGTGAACGCCCGCACCAACAGGATCGCCTCGACGAGGTCGACGTCGGTGAGGTGGTCGATCAGGTCGTGTCCGGACTCGCCGTCGCGGTGCAGCCGGCTCGCATGCGCGCGCACCTGCTCGACTTGTTCGAGCAGTTCCGGGCCGTGCTGACGAACCAGCGCGTCCCCGAGTTGGCTGCCGAGCCGGCGGATGTCGTTGCGGAGGGCCGCGTCGATCTGCTGAAGATTTGCGTCGGTCACTCCCGACACGTTACTGATTCGGGGCCGAACATTCCGCGACTTGTTCGCCGGCGTTCCTGTAGGGAGGCGAATGTCTTACTGCCAGCACGGTCAGACCTCCAGCGTCAGGGTCACGGGGCCGTCGTTGACCAACTCGACGTCCATCATCGCTCCGAAAGATCCGCTGGCCACCTTGGCACCTAGCAGCCGCAACTCTGCGGTGAAGACATCGATCAGTCGAGCCGCCCGGCCAGGCTCCGCGGCGGCCGCGAAAGACGGGCGACGGCCCTTGCGGGTGTCTCCATAGAGGGTGAACTGGCTGACCACCAACACCTCGGTGCTGGTGTCGGCCACCGACAGGTTCATGTGCCCGTTCTCGTCGGCGAATATTCGCAGGTGCCAGAGCTTGCGTGCCAGCTTTGTGGCGCTGTCTTCATCGTCGCTGTGGGTCACCCCGACCAGACAGCACACCCCGGCACCGATCTCCCCGATGATCTCCCCGCAGACCCGGACCCGAGCCTCCGCCACCCGCTGAACCAGTCCTCTCACACCCCCAACCTAGCTGCTTGTGTTCCGACACCTTCAAGGTCGTTGCCTTCTAGTCGATTGCGTTACGGGAGCCTAACGGAAAGGTGAACCAACGGCAAGACAAAAGCGGCAAGGCGAACCAACGGCAAGTCCTGGTGATCGTGACGCTGGCGAACATAGGCCAAGATTCATAACACGCTCCAATCCTTGGAGCCCGCACGAAACCCAGGTTGAATCACCTGCACAACCCGTCTACACTGCACTCTGTGGCGACCACCGATAGAGCTTGCAGTTACCGCCAAGCGAATTGGCGCACCTATCTTAATCCTGTCAACAAGTGTTCCCAATAATGCAGCGCCGGCCGGTGGTTTGCTTTGGTGGTCTCAGGGTGTCGTTCGGTCAGATCGCGGAGTGGTTTGGTGTGACCTTCGTTATTGCGCTCGCCGCTTTTTTCGCTATATTAATGGGTGCCGGTTGGCACTTAGACTATCGGGTTCGCTACAATTGGGCACTTGTCTGGTGGGGAGTAGCTGGAGCGGCGTTACTCAGTTTTTGGTACGGCTGGTTTGCGCTCATTCGTGATCTGCATATGGGACGCTTATGGAAGATCCACGGGTTCGCTGCCGTTGGTTGGCTCTTGGCCGCTGGTGCGGTTTTGTGGCTCGTAGCTGCTCTTGTCGATATGTCGAGACTTACTCCTTCTATTGGCCTCGAACATGGTGCGCTGTTAGAGCGTGTCGCAGTTGGGTGGGGTGCTTGGATTCCGTTTCTGGTGGTGGTGCCGTTGTCACTTCTCTTGGCTCGCCGCCTGGGAGTCACAACCATTGCTCTGGTTTCGTTACCGGTACAGGCGTTCCTTTGGTGGGCTGCCTTGAACACTGTAACCTGACGTTGCGGCATCATGCTTGGTTGAGTCCACAAGACGGAAGCACCGCGGTGGAACTCTCGACAAGCGCTCCTATTTCGCAGCAGCGAGGTCGACGGTGGCGATGAGGCTGTTGCCGCTCACCCCCGACCTCAAGATCGACTTCGGGCTGCAGGACTTCTGCCAGAAATGCACCAAGTGCGCCCGCGAGTGCCCCTGCGCGGCGATCAAGCTTCCGTTCACCCGCCGGTTCATCGCAAAGCTCGACGACCGGGTCGGCAACGGCTCGATCAACCCCACCAAGAAATGGTGGTGGGACCTCGAGTTCAAAGATCACCGCCCTCACAAACTGCGCGCTCAACCTCGGCGCGACAGGTCACTGCATCCGCTGACATACCAGCGCCACGGCAGATCTGCTCCGGCGCGCAGGCCGATGCGGGTGGAACGGCCCGGCTCTTGTGGAGGCGGGACTCCGTCGTCGAGCAACTCGATCCCAGCGTCTGCGGCAACCAGGTCCGCACCGTTGTGGGTGCCGTCGATACCGAAGGCCGAGGTGAACTTGGCCGGGCCGCTGCACAGATCACGGTCGCGACGAGCCGCGGGTCTCCGCTCCCGCATCTCGGCGAGGCCTGCCAGCGGGGTCACGGCCCGCAGCAGCACGGCGCTGCACTCACCGTCGCGGCCGCAAACGACGTTCGCGCACCAGTGCATCCCGTAGGTGAAGTAGACGTAGAGGCGACCTGGGGGCCCGAACATGACCTCGGTTCGAGGGGTCATCCCGCGGTGCCCGTGGCTGCCGGGGTCGTCGGCCCCCCGGTATGCCTCAACCTCCACTATCCGGCCGCGGCAGCCGCCGAAGGTGATCACCTTGTTCAACAGTTCGGGTGCCACCTCCAGGGAGCCCCGGGAGTAGAAGTCCCGCTGCACAGCAGGGATTGGCGTTGCTCAGCAGGGGTAGGAGGGATTGGTGCTACGCCTCGAGTTGTGACTGGAGGTAGCGCTCGATGCCGATGTCGGCGATCACACGCTGCTGGGTCTCGAGCCAGTCGAGGTGCTCCTCCTCACCCACCAGCAGCTCTTCGAGAAGTTCGCGGCTGCCTGCATCGCCGTGTTCGAGCGTCAAGGCGACCCCGCGGCGGTACCTGGTGACCGCGTCGGCCTCCAGCGCGCGGCTGAACTCGATCTGTTCTGAGACGGTCTCACCCACCATCACATTCCCGAGACGCCGGAGGTTCGGCATGCCCTCAAGCAGCAGGATGCGGTCCATCAGCTTCTCGGCATCGCGCATCTCGTCGATGGACTCGTCGCGGAAGTGTCGAGCCAAGCGCTTCCAGCCCCAGTTCTCGCACAGCTTGGCCTGGGCGAAGTACTGGTTGACAGCGGTTATTTCTGCGGTGAGAGCCTCGTTCAAGAACTCGATTACCTCTGGGGTGCCCTGCATGGATCATCCGATCTGACTATTCCAACTGGCGTTTGGTGCCACCGGACCGGCGGGCCAGGTCCAGCGCCCTTCAAGCATACACGTTTGGAGCGGTCGGACGAATCGGTCCGCAGAAGTGCGAAACCCCGGCCGTTTGCCGAAGCACTGACGGTTCCGGGGTCTTCACCGATTGCTATAGGGTCTGTTGCAATCAGGTACGCGCTGATGTGGAAGACCGGTCCGAGGGCACTGGATGTGTGGCACTCCGCTCGACAGCGGGAAACGGGCGGCCCCGCAGCGACGTGGTCGGATCGACAGGACGTGGAGCTGGCGGGAATCGAACCCGCGACCTCCTGCTTGCAAAGCAGGCGCTCTAGCCAACTGAGCTACAGCCCCGTGGGGGAGAGGATACCGGCTCGGCTCTCGGCCCCGGTCTCCGGTTCGCCTTCGGCGTGGCATCGCCGCGGTGACGGTGGCAGGATCAGGCGATGGAATCACGGGCGCTCAAGACCAACTCGATGGACGACTTCGATCTGCGGATGTCGGAGGAGTCCCGGCCCTTCTTCGAAGCGGTCGTCGATTTCCTCGAGACAGTCGTCGAGCCCATGCAGGCAGAGTTCTTCGCCGAGGGTGAGGGTCGGGCCGACCGTTGGAGCTACACCGAACGTCAACTCGAACTCCTAGAGGGCGCCAAGGACCGGGCCAAGGCGAAGGGCCTGTGGAACTTCTTTTTGCCCGAAACGGGCCAGGGCCTGTCAAACCTCGACTACGCCTATCTGGCCGTTGAACTGGGGAAATACCCGCTCGGATCGGAATCACTCAACTGCTCGGCCCCCGACACGGGCAACATGGAAGTGCTCGAGCGTGTCGGCACCCCGGAACAGAAACAGCAGTGGCTCGAACCCCTCCTGAACGGCGAGATCCGCTCCTGTTTCGGCATGACCGAACCGGGCGTCGCCTCCTCCGACGCCAAGAATGTGCGCTGCCGAGCGGTGCGTGACGGCGACGAATACCTGATCAACGGCGAGAAGTACTACATCTCCGGTGCCGGAGACCCACGCTGCAAGATCATGATCCTGATGTGCCAGACAAACCCCGACGGGCCGCCGCACCGCCGCCAGTCGCAGATCCTCGTGCCGATGGATGCCCCCGGCCTCGAGATTCTCGGCCCCATGCATGTCTTCGGCCAAGACGACGCCCCCCACGGGCACATGCATCTGCGCCTCACCGATGTGCGGGTGCCGGTCACCAACATGCTGTGGGGAGAGGGCCGAGGATTCGAGATCTCGCAGCTCCGATTGGGCCCCGGGCGCATCCACCACTGCATGCGGGGCATCGGCGCCGCTGAGAAGGCCCTCGATTTGATGTGTCGCCGCGGACTCACCCGTGAAGCCTTCGGGAAACCGCTGGCCCGGCTCGGCGGCAACACTGAGACCATCGCCCGGGCCCGCACCGAGATTGAGGCAATGCGGATGATGGTGCTGCGTGCCGCCAAGGCAATGGACACCCTCGGCAACGCCGAGGCACGGGTGTGGATCAGCGCAGTCAAGGCGATGGTCCCCGAGAGGGTCTGCAACATCATCGACCAGGCCATTCAGATGCACGGGGCGACCGGTGTGTCGCAATGGACGCCACTGGCTGGCATGTACCAGAGCCAACGCACGCTGCGCCTCGCGGATGGCCCCGACGAAGTCCACTGGATGGTCGTGGGGCGCTCCGAACTCGCCAGCTACGAAGGTCTCGAAGTGCCCGCCTCGCCCACGTCCGCAGCGTTCACTACAAGCAACTGAGACTGCTGAGTCAGGCCCACGACAGACCGTCAGGCGTTGATCGAGACCGCCACAGGGTGGTGACAGGCGAAGTAGTGGTCGCTGTCGCCGACACGCTGCATAGCCGGCTCTTCAGTGAAACAGACCTCGGTTGCGTGCGAGCAGCGGGTATTGAATCGACAGCCGACAGGCGGGTTGATCGGCGACGGAAGCTCCCCGGAAATATCGCCCTCAGACACATCCACAGTCGGCGCAGGCTCGGGAACAGCCGCCAGCAGCGCCCTCGTATAGGGATGCCGCGGGTGCTCGTACAACTCGTTGGCGTTGCCGATCTCGCAAGCCTTCCCGAGGTACATGACGATGATGCGGTCCGAGACGTTCTTCACCACCGAGAGGTCGTGGCTGATGAACAGCAGGGTCAACCCGTAGCGCTTCTTCATGTCCTCCAACAGGTTGAGCACCTGCGCCTGGACCGACACGTCGAGCGCCGAGACCGGCTCGTCGCAGATCAGCACCTTTGGGTCAAGCGCCAGAGCCCTGGCAATGCCGATGCGCTGACACTGCCCTCCTGAGAACTGGTGCGCTCGCCGATCACCGAACTTGGGGTCGATGCCCACCGAGAGCATCAACTCCTCAATACGGCTCTGCGACCAAGAGCCCCTCTCAGCACCCCACACCGCGAGACCCTCCGAGATCACCTGGCGGATCTTGCGCCGCGGATTGAGCGACGAGATCGGGTCCTGGAAGATCATCTGCAAGTCGGGCCGGAGACGGCGCAGTTCCTCACCCTTGAGCCTGGCGAGATCATGCCCCTGATAGTCGACGGTGCCTCCCTTGATGTCGTTGAGACGGATGATCGACTTCGCCACGGTCGACTTTCCGCAACCCGATTCACCCACGATCCCCAGCGTCTCGCCCTCAGCCACATCGAACGAGATACTGCTCACGGCGTGGACCACAGCGCCCTTGCCGACCGGGAACTCGACCTCCAGGTCTCGCACCGACAAGAGCACGTCAAGGTCTTCACGCAACGGCGCGTGCCCCGAACCGGCCATCAGCTCGAGCCCCCGGAACCGGTGATCTCGAGCCCGGCGGCGGTTCGGCCCAGCGCCAAGTTGGCTGCCAGAGCCTCACGCCCGCGATCGGTGTTGGCCGGATGGAAACAGGCGAACTCGTGCATTCCTGCCACGCCGCTGATCTGCGGGATCGACTCCAGACAGTCCGCCTGCGCGAACCGACAGCGCGGCGCATAAGCGCACTGCTCTGGAGGATTGATGAGTTCGGGCGGTCGCCCCGGGATCGGTTCGAGGCGGGTATGGCTCGGCTGATCGATCCGCGGAATCGAACGCAACAGGGCATCGGTGTAGGGATGACGCGAGTCGCCGAAGAGGGTCTGCGGCGCGGCCCGCTCAACCAGGCGACCCGCATACATCACCGCGATCTCATCGCAACGGCCACGGGCCACACCCAGGTCGTGAGTGATGAGGATCATCGACATGCCCCGGTCCCGCCGAAGGGTGTCCAACAGATCGAGCAGGTGCTTCTGGACCGTCACATCCACCGCCGTGGTGGGCTCATCGGCGATGAGCAGCGACGGTTCGCAGGCCAGGGCCATGGCGATCACCACCCGCTGACGCAGCCCGCCTGACAGTTCGTGCGGATACTGGTCGACCCGCTTGCCCGGCTCGGGAATCCCGACCTGAGCAAGCAGGTCCTCGGCTTCGGCAAGCGCCGTCTTCTTGGCTCGCTTGAGGTGATAGCGCAGCGTCTCGGCGATCTGCTCACCGCACTTCTTCACGGGGTTGAGCGAGGTCATCGGATCCTGGAAGACCATCGTCATCTTGACGCCCCAGAAATGTTCCCGACCCTGCTCTGCCAGTTGCCGGACATCCTCGCCCTCGAAGATCACGTCGCCTGAGACCTCCGCGGTGCGGGGCAGCAGGTTCATCAACGTCTTGGCGGTGACTGACTTGCCGGAGCCCGACTCGCCGACGATCCCCAGCGACGCCCCCCTCGCCAGATCGAAGGTAACGCCGTTGACGGCCTGCACAGTTCCCCGGCCGGTGGGGAACCGCACCGTCAGGTCACGCACCGACAACTGCGCTTGCGCGACGTGTGCCCCAGCCATCATCGCCCCTAGAACGCCGTCTCGCGCACGTCGAAGTACTCACGCACGCGGTCCCCTGCGAAGTTCAGCGCCAGGATCGTCAAGAACATCACCCCGATCGGCATGAGCGCCACATGCGGGTTCTCCTGCAGATCGCGGATTCCGCGGCCGTCGTTGATAATCACACCCCAGCTGATGTCCTCGACCGACAGCTGCAGGAACGCCAGGCCGCCCTCAGCCACGATCGCCACACCCATGCCGAGCAGGGCCAACGCGGCCATCGGGATCAGCACCACGGGCAGCAGTTCTCTGGTCATGATTCGAAAGTGCTTGGCGCCGATCACGCGGGCGGCCTGCACGAACTCGCGCTCCGCGAACACCAGGGTCGCGGCTCGGGCGAGACGACCGACCGGTGCCACCGCAAGCACGCCGAGAGTCAGGCTAACGGTCCGCAGGGTGCGGTCGAAAGTGCTGGTGATCAGCAGCGCCAGGATCAGGCCGGGGAAAGAGAGGAGCGTGAAGAACACAAAGCTGATGACCTGGTCGACGCGTCCCCGGAAGTAGCCCGCAACCAACCCGAGCGAACCGCCCACGACCATGCCGAAGGCGATCGCGATGAACCCGACCACCAGCGACACGCGGGCGCCGTACACGGTCCTGGCGAACACGTCACGGCCCAGGGCGTCGGTCCCGAACCAGTTGTCGAGCGACGGGCCGGTACGGGCCGGGCCGGCGGCGCGCTCCGCGCGGACCCCGCCCCCGAGCGCCCCGCGGGCCCCGGACCCGGCCCTGGCCAACCCGTCACGGCCCAGGGCGGCGGTCCCGACCCAGTTGTCGAGCGACGGGCCGGTACGGGCCGGGCCGGCGGCGAGCTTGTCGGGGTCGTTGAACGGAAGGTACGGAGCGAACAGCACCGTGGCGACGAGCACGCCGAGCCAGCCGACAGCTATCCAGAAGCCCACACCGAGCTTCTTGCCGACAGCATGATCGACCATGCCGTCATCGACCATGCCGTCATCGATGGTCACCGGCTCAACGGCGCTGGTGCCATCGTTGGCATCGGCATCGCTCATGACGCCCTCACCCTCGGATCGAGATACCCGTACATGAGATCAACAAAAAAGTTGATCAGCACAAAGCCGATCGCAACCACCGAGATCAGCGCAATCACCACCGGCGGATCGTTGCGCAGCACCGCCTCGACGAGCTCGGTCCCGACTCCCGGGATCGAGAAGATCTGCTCGACCACCAGCGCCCCGCCGATCAGCGCACCGGTGTTGACCCCGAAGACGGTGATGACCGAGAACATCGATGGCCGGAGCGCATGGCGATACATGATGTGCCGGTCCGTCATTCCCTTGGCCCGGGCCATGTGGATGAAGTCGTCCTGCAGAGTCGTGATCAGGTCGGTGCGCAGGAGCCGCTGGTAGGTGGCCGCCAGACCGAGCCCCAGGGTGAACGCCGGCAGCGTCAGAGCCTGCAGTTCCGACCACCAACCCGCGTTCTCGTACCGGGACGGGAAGATCTGCCACCGCAGCGCAAAGAAGTAGAGGAGGATCACCCCCAGAGCGAAGTTGGGGATTGACAGCAGACCGAAGGATCCCACCGTCGACACCTTGTCGAAGCCGCGGTTGGCCCGGTACGCCGAGGCGACCCCCCACGGGATCGCGATCCCCAGCGCGACGATCTGCGCGAGCACGATAAGCCGTACCGTCACCGGCAGCCGCTCCCTGACGATGTCGGAGATCTCGTTACCGTTCACGAACGACGTGCCGAAGTCGCCGCTCAGCATGTCTGAGAGCCAGATTCCGTAGCGTTCGACGACGTTACGGTCGAGATTGTTCTGCTCTTTGGCCTGGGCGATCAAGGCGCAGTCGCCCATGTTCAGACCGGAGGACTGTGTGTCGGGAATCTCACCGCGCGCCACCGCTTCGCACTGTTCGTCGGGGATGCCCGAGAGCACCCCGACGATATTGAACAGCGGGTCCCCCACCAGGTTCAGCGACGCGAACGTCAAGAAGGTGACCGCAAAGACAACGAGCACCAGTTGCACAACTCGACGGAGGATGAACTGCTTCAAGCCGTGTCCTCCAATGGTTGCGTCAACTGGTGCTCGTCCCCCAGTGCCTGGCGCCTCAGCCCTCGTCTATCCAGACGTTGTGGTAGAAGCCGCGTCCTTGATTGTTGCAGACCAGCGCGGTGTGGTCAGGCCCGGTCTGGCCGCAGATGTTGTTGACGGCGTTGCGGAAGCCGACTGTCCAGTTGGCATGCGTCAAGAAGATGTAGGAGTAGGTCGACTGAATCTCGGCCTGGATCTCCTGCATGATCTCCACCCGGCGGTCCAGGTCTGCTGTGGCACGCTGCTCGAACAGCAGCGCATCACGGTTCTCGTCGCACAGACGGACCCAGTTGAGGGTGATCCCGCCGGTAGCGGTCGCACACTCGAGCCAGACGACCTCGTTGTCGGGGTCAACCGCCCCGAACTGGCGCCAGGTCACAACCTGGAACTGTCCGAGGGCGGTCTCCAGGATGTGCTGGTCCTGGGGGAGTTGTTGGCGCTCAACCTCGAAGTACGGTTCCCAACCGGCGGCCAACACATCCATGATCCGGGTCTGAAGTGTCGAGGGTCCCGAGAACTGGAGTTCGATCTTGACCTTGCCGCCGCTGCAGTTGTCGGGGAAGTCCGCACAGTAGGCATCCACCAGCGGCCCGGCCCGGTCAGCCATGTTGCCCTCCTGGACGACGTCGGGATTGTTCCAGATCAGGTCTGGGTGGTACATCGAGTCGGCCAGAGCCCTGGTGCCCTGCGCGATCAGGTCGTTGTACGCCTGTCGGTCCGTGGCGAAAGTCAATGCCTGACGCACGCGGATGTCGTCCGTCGGGGCCGCGCGGGTGTTCAACATGATGAAGTCTTCCTCGGAATACAGATTCTCGAAGGTCGACACATTGTCGGCGCCGCGCAGGGTGAGCGTCGCGTCCGCGTTGGACGTGACCACGACGTCGAGTTCGCCTGCCGACAACTGCTCGGCGGCGAGGGCCGTGTCGGTGGTGATGAAGAACTCAATGGCGTCGGGATAGATGTCGTCGGTACCACGCCAGTAGTCGGGGTTCTGGACCACCTTGGTCGACACGTCCTGGGTGCGGCTCTCGAGCATGAACGGGCCGGTCCCGACCGGCTCCTGGTTGAGGCTGTCGTCCTTCGCGGCGGCAGCCAGCCAGGTCGGCGAGGCCATCATTCCCAACTGGGAGCTCAAGTTGACCGGGAAGTGGGCCGAAGGGCGGATCAGGTTGTACTGGAGCGTCAGGTCGTCGATCTTCTCGTAGCGGTTCTCGGCGGGATAGCTCGGCACGAACGCCAGCGAGATGATCGGGTCGTTGATCGCCGTCTCGAAGTTGGCGATCAGCGCGTCGGCGTTCAGCGGTGTCCCGTCGTGGAAGGTGATACCCTCGCGGACCTTCACCTGCCAGGCCGACCCGTCACCGATCGGCGTGGCCGATTCCGCCAGGAAGGGGAACCAGTTGCCGTCACTGTCGATGTAGAACAGCGGGTCGAATATGGCGTATCCCATGGTGTAGGCCGAGACCGCGAAGTTGTTGGCGGCAGGGTTGAGACCGTCGGTCTCCGCTTCTACTGCGACTCGCAGCGTCCCTCCCGATACAGGCTGTGGTGCCTCGTCGTCGCCGGTGGTCGGTTCATCACAGGCATCGCCGATGCAGACATTGCCTTCGGTTGCGTCTTCGACCGGTGCCGCGGTGGTCGTCGGGGCGTCCGCGTCTCCACTGCCGGCAACGGCATCGTCGCCGTCGTCGCCGTCGTTTTGCACACCGGTCGCGACATCGCCTGCGCCGTTGCTGGGGGCGGCATCGTCGTCGCCCCCGCAGGCGACGGCAACGAGGCACAACGCCAACAGCAGCGCAAGAAACTTCCCAAAACGTTGGGCCTGATACTGGGATCTCATTTCTTTTCTCCTCTGGGGATCACAATCGGACTGTGACTCACGCCACAAGGTTTAGCACCTCAGAGCGCGGCGTGGGCACCCCGCGGGCGATGAACCGTTCTTCGGTGCTGGCCAGGCCCGGCGAAGGGCCGTCACAGCTCACGGATGCCGGCTGCTAACCGAGACGACCTCGCCTGTCATGTAGGACGACAGGTCGCTCGCCAAGAAGACCATCACGTTGGCGACCTCCCACGGCTCAGCGGCGCGGCCGAACGCCTCGCGTCTCGACAGGTCCTCAAGCAGAGCGTCGTCGGTCACCTTGGCAAGGAACGGATGCATCGCGATGCTCGGCGCCACCGCGTTGATGCGGATGCCGTGCTCGGCGGCCTCGACGGCCGAACACCGGGTCAGCGCCATCACCCCCGCCTTCGCTGCCGCGTAGTGGCACTGCCCCGCTTGGGCCCGCCACCCCACGACCGACGCATTGTTGACTATCGCGCCCTGCGTGTCGGCTTCGATCATGTGCCGAAGAACCGCCCGCGTGCAGCGCATCGTGCCTTCGAGTGTGACCCCCAGCACGGCGTTCCACTGCTCGTCGGTCATGTCGACGAGCGCAACGGTCCCGCCGAGCCCGGCGTTGTTCATCATCACGTCGATTCCGCCGAGGCCGCTGACCGCAGCCTCGACCAGAGCCGCGACGTCCTCTTCGACCGTCACGTTGCAGACTGCGGTGCTCGGCCAGCCCCCCGTCTCGTGCGCCAGCCGGTCGGCTGTCTCGCCGAGGCGCCGTTCATGGACGTCGGAGATGAGCACCTCCGCCCCCTCGAGCAGGCAGCGCTTGGCCACCGCAGAACCGATCCCGCTGCCCGCAGCCGCGGTCACCACCGCACGCTTGCCGTCGAGCAGGCCCCGACCCTGCGGTTCAGGCCCCGCAGACATCAGTTCGCGTTCTCCGAGGCGGCCGTCTGTGCCATCTCGGCCATCCGGCGCTCGAGATCGGCAATGAACGGGTTCGGTTCCTGTCCGACGCCGCCCGGCAGAGCCTCGGCTATCTGCTCGCAGGTCCACCGATCACCTTGCGCCATCATCGTTCGTACCTCCATCGGCTGATTCCAGACAGAGATCCGCCTGCCCACGACCGTGTAGATCTGCGCGTTCACATGACGACCGGCATCGCTCAGCAGATAGACGGCCATCGGCGCCACATCCTCAGGTTCACCGGTCTCGATCTCGAAGGGCACTTTCTCGCTCATGCGGGTCTTGGCCACCGGAGCGATGCAGTTGGCGTTGATCGCCGGGCCGCCCCGGAGTCTCAGGCTCGCCGCGGTCATCGCGGCCGAGCGGGTCAGGCTGACGATTCCGCCCTTGGCCGCGGAGTAGTTCGCCTGGGCGGTGGAGGCGGTGAACGCCCCCGAAGTGAAACCGACCAGCGAGCCGCCGGTCTGTTGTTTGCGCATACGCGCCAGCGCTGCGCGGTAGACGTTGAAGTGCCCCTTCAGATGCACCGCGACGACATGGTCCCACTCGTCCTCGCTCATGTTGAAGAGCATCCGTTCCCGCAGGACCCCCGCCGGGCAGACGACACCGTCGATCGTTCCCCAATTGTCGCAGGCAGCGGCCACCACCTCTTCGCCGACTGCGAATTCGCTGACATCGCCCGCCACCGCAACGGCCTGTGCGCCCAGTGCGGTGATCTCGGCCACTGCGCTGTCGGCGACCTCACTCGTCGGGTTGCTGCCGTCCATCGCCACGCCATGATCGGCAACGACGATGTTGGCGCCGGAGGCCGCGGCGGCCAGAGCTATGGCTCTGCCGATCCCCGCGCCCGCGCCCGTGATCGCAATGTTCTTTCCATCGAGGAATCTGGACACTTACCGGTCTCCTAGAGTTGGACGAATAAGGTTGAACACTAGGCCAGTGCCTTGTCCGCAGTCATCATCCGCACTGCGTGCCGCAGTTCCTCCTCAACGCTTCCCGCCGGCATCAGACCGCCGACCCACCTGCTGATCGCCGAGAACCAGACGTGGCTGACAACACGAGCGACCCCGACCGCGTCGATGCCGGGATCGTCGCCCAACGCCGTGACGATGAACTGCTGAACCTCCGACACGACCTCAAGCCGGTATTGCGCTGCGGCGGGATCGGTGGTGTTGAACGCGGTGAACAGAGCCTTCATGAGCATCGGCGTGCGTTCAGCCATCTCCGCAGCGCCCGCCAAGAGCGCAGCCGGACGATCGGCCGCGGGCGTCTGTTCGGCAGGACGCGACTCGAGCCCCTCGCGCACCCGTTGGATCCAGCTGACCAGTCCGGCCAACAGCATGTCGTCCTTGCCGTTGAAGTAGCGGTAGATGGTGCCGAGCGACACTTCGGCGCGTTCTGCCACCGCCCTCATCTGGACCGCCTCGTAACCTCCCTCCGCGGCCATCCGCATCGACGCATCCTTGACGCGTGAACGGCGGGCCTCTCGACTTGCGTCTGCCTTCGTTGTGCTCAGAGCCATAGACCCAAATCATTGCGGACCACTCAGCAATGCTTGTAATCGTTCAATCAAGATTCAGCGCAAGCTACGGTTTTGCGATGCACGTCGGTCTTATGGAGCGACTCGGGCCGGAGGCAGTCAAGTGGCGCAAGCGGATGCACCGGCGCCGATTCGGGCGGCGCGACGTGATATTCCACCAGGGCGAGATCGGCGACACCGTCCACCTGATCGACAAGGGGCGGGTCCTCATCGAAGTCTCGATGGCCCGCGGGGACGTTGCGGTGCTGTCGGTCCGTTGGCCCGGTGATGTCATAGGCGAGCTCGCCGTCGTTGGCGCCGGACGCAGGACCGCCCGAGTCACCGCGCTCGAACCGACCGAGACCCTGGCGATCTCCCAGAAACTGCTTGCTGAGTTCCGTGCCGAGAATCCCGCGGTCGACCGCTACTTCGTTGAGGTGCTCGCAGACAAGCTCGTCCAGAGCACTGAACAGACTGTCGACATCCTGTTCGGGTCGGTGGAGACCCGGGTAATGAGGGTGCTGCTGCGTCTAGTCGGAGCCTTCGACAGAGGGAAATTCCCGATTGTGCTCGGGGTCCGACAAACAGACATAGCGGCGATGGCCGGCGCCAGCCGCCAGTCAGTGAACCAGTCGCTGAAACTCGCCGAGTCCAGCGGAGTGATCCGGCTCGGACGCGGCCACACCGAGATTCTCGACCTTGCCCGCCTGCAGAACCTGGCGCGCTGAGCCGGCCGGAGGTCAGAGCCGCCGCACCAGCTCAACCCGGCGGGATCAACCCGGCGGGATCAACGCGGCGGGATCAACGCGGCGGGATCAAAGCAGCAAGATCACGGAACAGCCGGGGGAGGCGGCAGCTGCGACGGAGACGAGGTGCCGTCGCTGTCGCTGTCGCCATCGTTGTCTGAGCGCATACTCGACAGGATGTCGATTCCGGTCGCCGCCTCGATCTGCTCGGAGAGGCTCACCACCGCGGCTGGCAGCTGCGCCACCAGCGCGGGGATGCCGCCGCTGTTGCCGCTGTTGCCGCCGTCAACGACCGCGACCCGGTCGATCGACACGTTGTTGACCGTGGAGACGATCTTGTCGACGAGCTCGGGCAGCATGTTGAGCACGAAGATCCTCTGGCCGTCGTCGCCCGCTAGCTGGTACTGGTTGGTGAGCCGCCTGAACACGTCGACTTGGGCCTTGCCGTCCTCGACGATCTTCGCTGCCTCCGCCCGGGCCTGCAGCTGTTTCGACTCGAGGTTGGCACGGGCCGGCGTGACCACATCAGCTTCGAGGCGGCGGCGCTCCAGTTCGATGCGCTGCTGCTCGAGCTCCTGCTCAGCGCGTGCCCGGGCAATATCGCCCGCGACCGACGCCTCCTCCTCTTTGGCACGGGCTATGGCGTCGAGCTCGGCGGTGCGCACTCGCAGGTTGTTCTGTTCCTCGACGATGTTGCGGTCCGCCTGTGCCTGGGCGATCTCGGCGAGCTCCCGCGCCTTCGCTTCGGCTTGTTCGGACTCCGACTGCCGGTTGGCTTCGGCCACCCGGGCATCCTTGACGACTGTCGCGGTGAGCCTCCGCCCGACCGACTCAAGGTAGAGGTTGTCGTCGGTCACGTTCTGGATCTTCATCACGTCGAGGTCGAGCCCGAGCGTCTTGATGTCGTCATCGGCCTCGTCGATCAGCTGCTGTGAGAACTTCAGGCGGTCCTCGTTCACCTCCTCGGGCGAGAGGGTGGCGAGCACCCCGCGGAGGTTTGCTTCGAGCGTCTCCTTGGCGATCTGGCCGATGCTCTGGTTGGGCACGTTCAAGAAGCGCTCAGCGGCGTTCTCGAGGACACCCTCCTTCGAGGAGACCTTCACATTGGCGATTCCCTGCACATTCAACGGAATCGTGCCCCGCGAGTAGGCGTTGGTGACCGACACCTCGAGCGGGATGGTGTTGAGGTCCATCCAGGACACCTTCTCAATGAGCGGGATACGAACGGTGCGACCACCCTTGAGAATGCGGTACCCGACAGTTCGGCCGTCCGAGAGCGTTCGGCTGCGCCCCGAAATGACCGCAACCCGGTTGGGCGGGCAGATGATGATCAACGAAGTGAGGATCATGATCAGCAAGATCAACGCCACACCTACGGCCAAGCCGCCTATCAACAACAAAGACATCTGTCTGTTCCTCCTGCGCCGAAGCGCTCTGTCAGCGGCCTGAACGGCCCCTTTGCGAATTGCGCGCGTGCGAACTGCTCATTCTCGAACTGCTCACATGCGATCTACTCATGTGCGATCTACTCAAGCTTAAGCTCGGGACCGAGCGGAGCGACGAGGGCCACCCCGCGTTCGATCTTGACGATCACGACCCGTTCACCCGCGCCGATCGTCGAATTGTCGATCGGGGACGCGGTCATCTGCTCGCGTGCTCCAGCGATTTCGACGATGATCTTGCCCCGATGCCCCTCACTGACCTCGAGGGCCACCTGGGCCATCGTCCCTTCGAGCTCCGAGTCCATGACCTCGCTGGAGACGGAGTTTCGGCGGATCCACTTGAACACCTGCGTGCTCATCAGGCCCGCCACGGCTGCCGCGACCGCCGCGGTCACGAACAGCGCGAATGCGCTGGCGCCTGTAGCTCCCCCGACCACGCCGACGAATCCGAAGGTTGCCGCAAAGAAGGCGATCGACGAGAGCGGAATGACCGAGAACGTGTCGCCGCCCGCGTCGGCATCCGCGTCTCCTGCGAACACCATCCACAACAGCAGCGGTCCGCCTGCGGCGAGAAGAAAAATATAGAGTCCGGTCATGTCGCTTCACCATCAACCGTACTACCGAACTCGGCGGTTCCGCTAGGGGTTAGGGTCACCGCCGTGAAAGTCAAGGTCGCCAACAACCTCGGCATGGACTTTCCCAAGAAGACAGTCGACCTCGAACTGGGCTATTGACCACGGGTGTGTCGCGCCTACGCTCGCCAACATGTCGTTCACCGCTTACTTTCACGAGGTCGCCGCCGAGGTCCGCAACTGGGGGCGCTGGGGCGACGATGACCGCCTAGGCACGCTCAACCTGATAACCGACGACGTGGTGGCCGACGCAGCGCGGCTCATCGAGACCGGTCAGCGGGTCCCGTTGGCGATCGACCTGCAGAACAACGGCGTGCAGATCGGGGCGATCCCGACCCGCATCAACCCGATCCATGTGATGGGCACGATCGACCACCCCGACCTCGGCGACGCCGACGGCAACGCCATGGTGCCCCACTTCTCCGACGACATGGTCACCATGGGCCTGCAGGCCGGCACCCACTGGGACGGGCTCTCCCATGTCAGCTACGGCCACAAGCTCTACAACGGCATCGACGCCGCCACCATCACCGCCCGCAACGGCTCAGAGGTGCTCGGCATCGAGCATGTTCGCTCGTTGGTGGGCCGCGGCGTGCTGTTGGACATGTGCGCCTCGATGGGAGTCAACCGGATCGGTGACGCCCATGAGATCACGGGAGCGGAGCTCGATGCCGCGGCGCAGTGGGCTGGGGTGGAGATTCGCAGCGGCGACATCGTCTTGATTCGGACCGGCCGGATGCAGCTGTGGCTCAACGAGGGCGACGCCCACAAGTACAACATTGGCGAGAGCCTCGCCGGGGAGAGTCCCGGGCCGGGGATCGACGCGGTGCGTTGGTTGCACCGCAACAACATCGCCGCGGCTGCCACCGACACCTTCATCTTCGAGGTGTTTCCCGGCCCCGACTGGAACAATGCGCTTGCGGTCCACTGCCTCGCCGTGGTCGACATGGGGTTCACGCAAGGCCAGAACTGGAACCTCGAGACCCTCGCCGAGGTATGCCGCGAGCACCGGCGATACGAGTTTTTCCTGTCGGCAACGCCAGAACCGTTCGTGGGCGGCACCGGCGCCCCCGTCGCCCCCGTCGCCGTCTTCTGATATGCTACTCCATCTTCTGCTAGACCGTAGGGAGATCAGACACCGTGCCGAAGACATGCTCACCGGCGCTGTCTTGGAGGTAAGCGAATGGCACTCATCGAGCAGTTGGCGGAGATAGAGCTCTTCTCGGAGCTGTCCAAGAGGGAACTCAGGAAGATCGCGTCGTTCATGACGACGGTCAACGTCAAGGCTGGTCGCAACCTGACGGTGCAGGGCCAGCCGGGACGCGAGTTCATGATCGTCAGTGAGGGCGAGGCGACCGTTCGACGCAACGGGCGAGTGATCGCACGCTTCGGGCCCGGCGACTTCTTCGGCGAGCTCGCGGTCATTGCTGGCGTGCCCCGCACCGCCACCGTCACAGCCGACACCGAGATGGTGATCGAGGCGCTCAACCGTCGTGAGTTCACTTCGCTGCTCGACGAGAGCGCGCTGGTCGCTCGCAAGGTGCTTGTCGGTGCGGTCAAACGCCTCCACGAGATCGAAGAGAGCGTCGTCAAATAGTTGGCGTCCCCGGCACTGCGGTGCGCGACGCGCCGGAGGTCGCTGTTGTGGGCAGCGCAAACCTCGACTTGGTGGTGGAGGTGCCGAGGGTGCCCCTTGTCGGGGAGACGGTCCTCGGCGGCGACTTGGCCCGGATTCCCGGCGGCAAGGGCGCCAATCAGGCTGTAGCGGCAGCCCGGCTGGGCCGTTCGGTTGCGATGATCGGCCGTGTCGGCGACGACGAGGGCGGACAGATACTGCGCCACGCGCTAACGACCGACGGCGTCGACACGTCTCATCTGGCAACCACCCCCGACGTGCCCAACGGGGTTGCTCTCATCGCCGTTGGCGCGGACGGCGACAACGCAATCGTGGTCAGCCCGGGCGCCAACGGCCGCTTGTCGGTGGCCGACGTCGAGGCGGCCGCCGATGTGTTGGGCGCGGCTGCGGTGACTCTGGTGCAACTCGAGGTGCCGCTGGACGCGGTCGCCGCAGCCGCGCGGCTCGCCGGCGGCACGGTGGTGCTCAATCCGGCCCCGGCACCGTCGTCGCCGCTCCCGGCGAAGCTGTTGGAGGCGGTCGATGTGATCGTCCCGAACCAGACCGAACTGGCTCTGCTTGCGGGCCACGACGGACCGGTAGATGTTGTGACCGCGGCCGAACTCGCTAGGCGGCTTCCGGTCGCGACCGCGGTGGTGACGCTCGGCGCGCAGGGCGCGCTCGCGGTGTCGGAGGGCGGTGTCACCCATGTCGAGGCCCCCGAGGTCACCCCGGTTGACACCACCGCAGCGGGCGACTCGTTCTGCGGAGCGCTGGCCGACGCCCTCGTGCGCGGAGAGCCGATCGTCGAAGCAGTCCGCTGGGCAGTCCGCGTAGGTGCCGCCACAACCCTGCGCCCCGGCGCCCAAACCTCGCTCCCCCGACCCCCCGAGGTCGATTCTCTCCTGGGTCGGGGCTCTCCAGTACAATAGGATTTATGCGGGTTTAACCCGTTTATGCAAGAAATAGACATAAACCAACAAACTCCGCATAAATCAGCGTACACTGTCAGCATGGATCCTGTGCTGAACCCCTACAGTCCCGGTGCTGGCAACACTCCCCGCGCACTCGTCGGCCGCGATGCCGATCTGCAGGCGTTCGACATCGCCGTGAAACGGATTGCACTGGGCCGCCACGATCGCAGCGTCATCGTCTCAGGACTGCGCGGTGTCGGCAAGACAGTGCTACTGCGTGAGTACGGGCGCATCGCCGAGCGGGAAGGATGGATCCATGAACACGTCGAAGCTCGAGAAGACGTAGATTTTGTCCGAGTAGTCGCCGAGTTGGTCAGGCGAGCGATTCTGCGGCTCTCAGCGACCAAGCGTCTCGCAGCTCACGCCAGCAGGGCCGCTGGTGCGCTCAAAGCGTTTCAAATACGTTGGAACCTTCCCGACGGTGGGGATCTCACCCTCCGCGCCGACCCGTTGATGGGGACTGCCGACTCAGGACTCCTTGACCGCGACTTGGCGAGTCTGTTCAATGAAACGGGACAACTAGCCCGAGGCTACGACTGCGGCGTGCTGTTGACCGTTGACGAGATGCAGTTCCTTCCCAAGGACCATTTCACCGACTTCATCATGGGACTCCATGAGGTGTCGCAGTTGAACCTGCCGATAATGGTGGCCGGCGCAGGACTCCCTTCGCTTCTCTCGGCTGCGGGCGATGCACGGTCCTACGCCGAGCGGTTGTTCGACTTCAGGACTGTCGGACGGTTGAGTTCCGAGACCAGCGCTGCCGCCTTGACCGAACCTGCCGAGATCGAAGGGGTGACATGGAGCACAGGTGCTCTCAGCCGCATCATCGAATTGACCGGCGGCTATCCCTATTTCTTGCAGGAATTTGGCAAGCAGGCCTGGTTTGCAGCTCCCGGACCCGACGAGATAACAGAGCAGGACGTGGAAGTGGCGGTTCCACTGGCAACCGATCAACTCGACAGTGGTTTCTTTCGAGTCCGTTTCGACCGAACCACCGACGCGGAACGGGCATATCTCGAAGCGATGGCCAGGGTTGGGGGAACCGAAGTCGCTTCAGGGGCGGTGGCCAACGCTATGGGCAAGACGACGACCGGCGTGGCACAAACCCGCGATGCTCTCATCCGAAGGGGCCTGTGTTATTCGCCAAGGCACGGTGTAATTGCATTCACAGTTCCGATGTTTGACCAATACCTGCGCCGCCGCACTGAATGGGCCTAACAACGTTGGCGGCACTCGTTGAAGCGATCTGAGTGGGTTCCAATAGCGTGATGGGTATGACTCGTGTTTCGATGCTGGTGGACTCTGACCCTGGGCTCGATGACGCTATTGCCCTGCTGACTGCGGTAAATTTGCGGACTTGGTCGGCATCGCCACCGGCGACGGCAACCCTGGGATCGAGCACGCGGTCATCGCGGTTCCGGCAACGGGGCCCCGAAGCCTCGGTTCAGGGCGAACGGTACAGGTGCGCGATGAAGCGGTCGTCCACCTCGATGTCTGATGTCAGTATCGTCACCGCCCCGACCATCCAGTCGACCACAGCCGCCAACTCGACGTCGTCGCCGATTTCAACGACCACGCCGTGCTTCGCATGGTCCTGGCGCTTGACCCACCCGTCAGGCAACTCCAGACCGGCCTCCCGCAGCCGTTTCAGCGCATTGGGCCCCTGCCCGTGCTCAACGCCGACCTGCGCTGGCCTCAACCGGCCCGCGCTCGGGGCCGGCATCCAGGTGCCCATCGCCACGGCCGGCCCACGACCCGAGAACCATGCCGCGAGCCCGCTGCGGGCCGGGACCTGTGCCGCCTGCTCGTCAGTCAGCGCCGGGCCGACGTTGACCCAGCCGACGGCGTCCGCTGCGGCTGCAGTCTCGACCATCGCAGCCACAACCGCCGAGATGTCGCCCCGCTCAAACTCAATCTGCCTGACAGGCCGCGTCGCCACGACCCCAACCGTACCCCAAAGCCCCGGCGGCCATCGGCTACCATGCGAACGTGCGTAGACGGGACCACGGCCCGCACCCACCCCAACAACGCCCCGGCCGGCGGCCATCGGCTACCATGCGAACGTGCGTAGACACAACACAGCCGACGCGCCTCGGCCCGTCGTCACCGTGCCCGTTTCTCGACGCTTGAAGCTCACCACTGGCCGCGCTGCCGACATCCCGCGAGGCCGCGCCCGGACCGCGCGAAGCACGACCCCGTCAGGTCGCGACGGCGCACAGGACCGATCTGCTCGGCCGCTAAGCCGGCTGCGGGGCAGGCTCCCCTCGTCGGCTGCGAAAAAACCACTCAGGGCACTCTTGGCAGTCACCGTGTGCTGCGCGGCAGTCTCAGCTCTGGCGACGCCCGCGGTCAGCCAGGGAAACCAGCAGATCCTGCGCGAGGAAGAAGCAACCCTGCGCCAACAGGAACAGCGACGCGATGAACTGACCGAGCAGATCGCCGAGATGGAGGCGGCTGTGCAGGAACTGGCACGCCAAATCTCCGAATCGGCAGACCAGGCCGCGGTCACCGCCACCGAGATCGAGCTACTAGCCGACGAATTCGAAGAGACCGTCGACCAACGACGTGAACCCGAAGCCACCCGCGTGAAGATCGCGATCGCCACCTTCAGACACGGTGATCCTCGACAGAGCGGGCTCATCGACGAGATCAAGAGACTGGACAACCGCTCCGAATCGACCTCCAGCCGGGTGCTGCATGGGGCTGTGGTCAACGACACCACCCGTCGCCTAGACGCACTGGATGTCCGCCTCCAAGAGCTCAACGACAAGCTCGCGCAGACGCGTCGGCGTGCCGCAGACTTGCAGCAACAGCTTGAGCAGCAGCGCGGCTCCCAACAGGAACTGACCGGCGAGATCGCCGCCGCGAGGGAGGAACTCGAGACCACCCTGGTCGCGATCCAAAACACGAACACGCGGATCGAGATCGAACGGGCCAGAGAGATTCGAGCCCTCCTTACCGGGCTGACCATCGATGCACAGGTCTCAAGGCCGGCGCTAGCAGTGAAGATCGACAACATCGCCCCGGCCATGCCTCAATCCGGAATCAACGACGCCGACATCGTGTTCGTCGAAGAGGTCGAGGGCGCCACCCGCCTAGCCGCGGTGTTCCACTCGACAGCACCCAACGAAGTCGGTCCGGTCCGGTCGATGCGCACCGGCGACGTAGACCTGCTGACCCAACTGAACGGCCCGCTCTTCGCCAATTCAGGCGGAAACCGGGGCACGCGCGCCGCAGTGAACAACTCGACGCTGGTCGACGTCGGGGCAGGCACCGCCGGACACCTCTACTACCGGAGTCCGAGCCGCCGAGCCCCGCACAATCTCTACGCCAATGCCGCGAATCTCTGGTCGGAGGGGAGCAGCTACTCCGGCACCGGTGCTCCGCCCCCGATCTTCATGTTCCGTGAACCGAACGAACCGCTCAACTCCACAGCAGTCGCCGCCAGTGCGATCAACATCGCCTACGCCTACACCCGAGTCCAGTACTCCTGGAACGGTTCGGGATGGAACCGGACCCAGGACGGCAACCCGACAGTAGACACCGCAGGCGTGCGCACCAGCCCGGCGACAGTGATCGTGCAGTTCACGAACTACCGCCGTTCCGCAGCCGACTCCCGGTCACCCGAGGCGATCACCGTGGGCAGCGGATCGGCCCTGGTATTCACCGACGGTCAGGTGGTGGAGGCCACCTGGTCCCGTCCGAGGGCCACCGACATCACGGTCTACACAGACAGCGAGGGTCGCCCCATCTCGATCCTGCCGGGCCGGACCTGGGTCGAGCTCCCCCGCCCCGACAGCACGACTTACTCCTGAAGCACTGTCGGCCGCAGGCCCGGCCAGGTCACGGTCCCGGCTAGGTCACCGGCCCGGCCAGGTCACAGGCCCGGCCAGGTCACCGGCCCGGCCAGGTCACCGGCCTGGCTAGGCCACAGGCCCGGCTAGGTCACAGGCTTACGACCGCGGCGCGCACCAGGTCGTGGGCGCATTCGCCCGCTTCGGTGACCGTGAGCCTTTCCGCTCCGCCTTCGCCCATGACCAGGGTGTGTTCGGATTGAGCGCTGCGGCTGCCGTCGATGGTGACAGCAGTCCATTCGTCGTCCCACATCGCCGCCTCGGGCGATCCGAGCGTGAGCATCGGCTCGATCGTGAACGTGGTGCCGTACGAAAGCGGGATGGCCAGCCGACGGTCGTGGTAGTGGGGAATCTGCAGACCCGAGTGGAACTCCGTGCCGACACCGTGTCCGATGAACTCGCGGACTACACCGAGCCGATGCTTCATGGCATGCGACTCGATGACACGCCCGATGTCACGCACCATCGCATCCGGGCCGAGCGCGGCGATGGCGAGATCCAGGGATTCCAGCGTGACCCGGACGAGCCTCACGGACTCAGGGGCAACATCGCCGATCAGGAACGTTGCGGAGGTGTCTCCATGCACGCCCTCGCGGTAGAGGGTGACGTCTATGTTGACGATGTCGCCGTCGCAGAGCGGCCGGCTGTCGGGAATACCATGGCAGATCACCTCGTTGACAGACGTGCAGACCGACTTGGGGTAGCCACGGTAGTTGAGCGGGCTCGGATAGCCGCCCGCCTCGATCGCCAGGTCGTGGACCAGCCGGTCGATCTCATCGGTGGTGACTCCCGGCCTGGCCGCCTCACCGGCCCGCAGCAGGACCTCCGCGGCCGCGGCACCGGTGCGGCGCATCGCCGCTAGCTCCTCGGGGGTGCGTACCAGCGCCGATCCCGAAGGCGGCGGCTGGCCGGTGAGAGCGTAGGGTGGCCGTTGAATCGCTGCCGGTACACGGCGAGTCGGACTCAACAGGCCCGGCACGACCGGAGGGTACGACGGCTCGACCGACGACGGCCGGGGGTTGCGCCGCTTGCGTTTGGCCATCACCGCGCACCCCCCCAGGCCGGGGGTGCGGCAGCGCAGGTCATCGCAGGAACCGGCTGACCGACTCGACAACGCATGCCGGCTTGGTTTCACCGTCGATCTCGACGGTGATGGTTATGACTGCCTGGACTCCCCCGTTGACCTCTTGGGCATCGCTCAGGACCGCGCCGGCCCGGACCCTGCTCCCGACCGTGACCGGCTGGGGGAAGCGAACTCTGTTGGTGCCGTAGTTGATCCCCATGGAGGCGTTGTCGACACGCACGATCTCGGGAAGGAACTGGTTGGTGAGCGCCAGGGTTAGATATCCGTGGGCGACGGTGGCCCCGAACGGACCCCGCTCTGCTGCTACCGGATCAACGTGAATCCACTGATGGTCCCCCGTTGCGTCGGCAAACAGGTTGATGCGCTCCTGGCTGATCGTGAGCCACTCGCTCGACCCGAGATCAGTTCCGACGGCACCCAACAAGTCGTCCGGAGATTCAAAGACTGTCACCATGAGCAGCAACCGTACCGGCCCGACTCGCCTATCGCGGCCCCGCCAGCGCCCGGCGTAAACCCAGCGCGGCTCCGGCTGCGCCCGGCACCAACACAGCGCGGCTCCGGCTGCGCCCGGCGTAAACACAGCGCGGCTCCGGTTGCGCCCGGCACCAACACAGCGCGGCTCCGGTTGCGCCCGGCTGCGCCCGGCACCAGCACAGCGCGGCTCCGGTTGCGCCCGGCGTAAACCCAGCGCGGCTCCGGCTGCGCCCGGCACGAGCACAGCGCGGCTCCGGCTGCGCCCGGCACCAGCACAGCGCTATCCTCAGACGACACCAGCGGTCGCGGCTCCGGCTGCGCCCGGCACCAGCACAGCGCGGCTCCGGCTGCGCCCGGCGTAAACCCAGCGGCAGGACCCAAGGAGCTTGAATGGCAGCGAGTGGTGGAACCAAAGCGATCCTGGCTGCTTTCTTCGCGAATCTCGGCATCGCCATCGCCAAGTTCGTGGCGTTCGCCTTCACCGGGGCCTCCTCGATGCTGGCCGAGGCGATCCACTCCTGCGCCGACACCGGCAACCAGGCCCTGCTGCTTCTAGGCGGGCGGCTCGCCAAACGGGAAGCCACCACGACCCACCCGTTCGGCTACGGGCGTGAGCGGTACTTCTGGTCCTTCGTGGTCGCCCTCGTGCTGTTCACCGTGGGCTCCATGTTCGCCTTGTACGAGGGCATCGCGAAGATCCGCCACCCCCACGCAATCGATGCTCCCATCTGGGCCTTCGCCGTCCTGTCGTTCGGCATCGTGTTGGAGGGCTTCTCGTTCCGCACTGCCATCGTCGAGTCCAACCGGGTCCGCGGCGACCTGAGTTGGACAAAGTTCATCCGGCGCTCGCGGACCCCGGAACTCCCGGTGGTGCTTCTCGAGGACCTCGGCGCCATGGTCGGGCTGGTTCTGGCCCTCGGCGCTCTGGCGATCGCGGTGGCGTTCGACTCCCCGGTCTGGGACGGGATCGGCACCCTCTCGATCGGCGTTCTGCTGGGCCTGATCGCCGTGGTTCTCGCCATCGAGATGAAGAGCCTGCTGATCGGCGAGGGGGCGACGGCCAAGACCCGGGCCAAGATCGTCAGCGCGGTTGAGAGCGTTGCCGGCGTTGAGGGCATCGTCCACATCCGCACTCAGCACATTGGCCCAGACGAACTGCTCGTCGGTGCGAAGGTGGCGTTCGACCCGGGCTTCACGACCAGGCAGTTGACCGACGCAATCAACGAGATCGAAGCGAGGGTCCGCAGAGACGTGCCCGAGGCGCGCCCCATGTACATCGAGCCCGACATGCACCGTCTCGACACCTCCACGGTCGGCGCAGAAGCGGGCGCCGGAGGTGGTTGAGGGTCCCTGAGTGGGGGGTGGGGGCTCTGCTGGAAAGGGTTGCGGCACAACGAGTCGAGCGGTACTCTGCTTCTAACCACTCGGGGACGTGGAGCAGTCCTCCTCAAATATCACCAGACATCTGAGGAGGTTTGAAATGGCCGCGAGCGGACCGGTCAGCGAGGGCGAGCGCTTCGCCCTCTTGAATCGCTTACGCGAGGTAGTCGGAGAGGAGGAGGCAAGGACCCTCATGGAGAGCCTGCCGCCTGTCCACTGGCACGAACTCGCCACCAAAGACGACATCAGGGCCATTGAAGCCGAACAACGACGGTTATGCACGGAGATGGATGCCGAGTTCACCAACTTACGCACCGAGATCTCCGCGGAGTTCACCCACTTACGTACCGAGATCTTCGCCGAGTTCAAGACGCTGCGGGCCGAGAACCAAGAGCATCGGGGGGAAGTGGCGCTTCAGTTCGCCAAGCAGACCCGCATGATGGTGTTCACCATGCTGGGCCTGACGGTGCCGATCCTGGGCGCGATCCTCGGCGTGGGTTTGACGTAGCCAGCAGACAACGCGGATGTCTCGCAGGATCACGTCGCCGACTCACCTCAGCTCGAGGCACCGGCAATGACCTTGTCGCCCCACGCGGCGAGCGCATCGGCCGTGTCGCTGAAAAACAGGAAGGACGGCACGATCATGCGGCTCGCCCCCCAGGAGGCCAGCTCCTCGACCGCCGCGCCCGGATCATCGCCGAACATTCCCATGTGCTGGCCGGTCAGCTCGATCGCCGCTGGGTCACGGCCATGGTCCGCGGCGGTCTGGCGAGCGATCTCGAACAACTCCGGCAAATCGCCTTTGGCCGGCCAGAAACCGTCGCCGACCCTGCCCGCCCGTTCCGCGGCCGCACGGCTGTGCCCGCCGATGTGGATCGGTACGGAGCCGCTGGCTGGCTTGGGGTTGCAGGAGATCGGGTCGAAGCTGACGAACTCTCCGTCGAACGACACGGCATCGTCGGCCCAGAGTGCCCGCATCACCTCCACGTACTCCTCGGTGCGGGGACCGCGCCGCGGCCACGGCACACCGAGTGCCTCGAACTCTTCTTTGAGCCAGCCGATGCCGATTCCCAACTCGACTCGCCCACCCGACATGTTGTCGAGCGTGGCCACCTCCTTGGCATAGGTGATCGGGCTGCGCTCAGGGAGCAGCGAGATGCCGGTGGCGAGACGCAGGCTGGTGGTGTGGGCGGCTACGAACCCGAGCCAGATCAAAGGATCGGGGATCGGGTTCCCGCCCGTCCCGGGCATCTTTCCGCTCTCGTCGTAGGGATATGTGGATTGGTACCCCTCGGGATAGATGATGTGTTCAACGGTCCACACCGACTCGAAGCCCGCCGCCTCCGCGGCCTGACCGATCGTCTTGGCACCCTCGCCGGTACCGAAGTGCATGACGTTGGCAAACGCCAGTCCGAATTTCATGTCTAGATCCTGATTCTGGTTGGTGGAGCGTTCAGCCTGCCCCAAGTTTCGAGAATTCACTCAGTCGAGCCAGGGTTCGTCGAGTTCCCAGGGTTCGATGTGCTCGGGCTCGGCAACCCTGGGGCCGGGCGGTTCGGCCATTGCCTTGGCCGCGATGACGCCGCCGAGCATGCCGAACAGGTGACCCTCCCAGGAGATGAAGTCCTGCGGCACGATCCCCGCCACCAACCCGCCGTAGAGCATGAGCACCAACAATGCCGAGGCCAACGCCTTCACGCGGCGTTCGAAGACCGCGGCAGCGAGGATCGCTCCGAAATAGCCGAACACGACCCCACTGGCACCGATGTGGTTGCCGAATCCCGCGAGCGCCCAGGTCAGGGCGCCCCCGACGACTGTCACCGTCACGGTCACCCACGCCCAGTAGCGCATCCCCCGCACCGCGACCAGCCCTCCGAGAATCAGCAGGGGCAGCGAATTGGAGGTGACGTGGCCGAAGTCGGAATGGAGGAACGGCGCGAAGGCGATCCCGTCGATCCCTTCTCGGCGCCGCGGAAGGATGCCGTTGCCCTGTAGCCGGTCGTCGAGCGCAAGCGTGTCGACGATCTCGATTCCCCACATTGCGGCGAGGGCTAGGACCAGCAGCCCGACCGGAGTCCACAGCAGTCGCCAGTACGAACGCCCCGGTTCTGCAGATTCGGCCATGGCTCATCGTAGATGCGGCTCGCCGCGGAATTTCGCTAAGTTGTCCGTTGCCGGGTCGGCGAACAGCAGGAAAGACCGAGATGAGCGACAATCCGCAGCCGCTGGGTGGCAACGAGATGCCGCGTTTCGGGGGCATCACCACGTTCATGCGCCTGCCGGCGACATCGTCGCCTGAGGATCTGGATGTTGCCGTGGTTGGGGTGCCCTTCGACATCGGCACCTCGAACCGGCCCGGCGCCCGGTTCGGCCCCCGAGCAATCCGTGAGGAGTCGGTGCTGCTGCGTCCGTACAACATGGCCACACGGGCCGCACCCTTCGACAGTCTGCGCATCGACGACACGGGCGACGTGCCCACCAACCCCTACAACCTGGCCGACTCGATCGGGCGGATCACCGCGCACTTCGAGGAGCTGCTGCGGCATGGCCTCGTGACTGTGGCCATGGGTGGCGACCACACCATCGTGCTGCCGATTCTGCGGGCCATGGCCGCTGAGCACGGGCCTGTGGGACTGGTACACATCGACGCGCACACCGACATCAACGACACCATGTTCGGCGAGAAGATCGCGCATGGCACCCCGTTTCGCCGCGCCGTCGAGGAGGGCCTGCTCGACGGGCCGCGCGTCGTGCAGATCGGTGTGCGGGGCACCGGTTACGCAGCCGACGATTTCGACTGGTCCCGCGAGCAGGGGTTCCGGGTGGTGCAGGTCGAGGAGTGCTGGCATCGGAGCCTCGATCCGCTGATGGCGGAGGTGCGCGACCAACTCGGGGCCGGCCCGGTTTATCTGAGCTTCGACATCGACGGCCTCGACCCGTCGTTCGCCCCCGGTACGGGAACGCCGGAGGTCGCCGGCCTGACCACGATCCAAGCCCTTGAGATCATCCGTGGTTGCCGCGGCCTGGACCTCGTGGGCTGCGACCTTGTGGAGGTGGCCCCCGTCTATGACGCCAGTGGAGCCACTTCGCTGACCGCCGCCAACATGCTTTATGAGATGCTCTGCGTCCTGCCCGGTGTCGTGTATCGGCAGTGACCGACGGCCGAGATCCAACGGCAGACGACGATACCGAGAACCTGTCAAGACGGCGTGACCTGTATGTTGACCTGCTGAGGGGCTGCCTCACCCGCGAGCTGTTCCTGACGGCGGAGGCACACGACATCGATCTCTCGGAATGGCCCGGTGATGCCGATGAGCTCCGTTCGATTCTCGGAGCCAACAAATGGCACCTGGGAAGCCTGCCGCAAGGCAAGGTTTCACAAACTTCGCCTATTCGTGAAGTATCGGGGCTTACACTCTAACTTCGTCTATCCTTGAAGTCACTGTCACGCCAAGGGGGACCCGAATGGTTGAACCGAAGCTGCATCGAGTCGAAGCCAGTTACTCCGACCTGCGCAACCAGCCCCAAATTTCCAGGGCATTGAAGGCGAGGCGGAAGGCACTCGGGATGACTCAGCAGGAAACGGCCCAGCGCGCCAACGTGTCCGTGCAGTGGCTGTCGGGGTTCGAGAACAGCAAAGGCAGTGGCGGCCTGAGGCGGGTCATGCGGGTCGTCGACGTGCTCGGGCTGTCCCTGGCACTGCATGTCCGGCCCCGCACCGAGCTCGATCAGATATTCGACAGCATCAACAGCGAGTCGGAATGACCGCCAACGACACGCTCGTAGTTTTCTTGCGGGGCCACAAAGCCGCCTGTATCAACCGACGAGGGCCGCAGTTGAGTCTGGTCTACTCCGACGAATACGCCGAGCGACCCACGGCGTCGCCCCTCTCCCTCTCCATGCCGCTGCAGGAAGCCCAGGTCGATGACCGACGGGTCGAAAGCTGGATATCGGGTCTGTTGCCGGGTAACCCCGATGTCCGAAGGCGCTGGGCCGCCAAGTACGGCGCAGCGTCCCCCCAGGCCTTCGATCTTCTCGGAACCAGCATCGGCATGGACTGTCCGGGAGCGGTCCAGTTCTGCAAACCGGAGTCAGCAGAGGAACCGACAACTCGTCATGGCGGGGTGAACTGGCTATCGGATAACGAACTCGGTGATCTCGTTGCGGGCATGGTGCGCGAATCCTCACGTTGGGTCCGCCCGCAGGGTCACAGTGCGTTCAGCCTTGCCGGTGCTCAAGCAAAAACTGCTCTATGCAGAGAAGACGGCGACCACGGCCGCTGGGGCGAACCCTGGGGGCAGACTCCGACCACCCACATCCTCAAGCCTTCGATGGCCGACTTTGTGGACCAGTCGCTCAACGAGCACCTGTGCATGACCGCTGCCCGCTATTGCGGGCTGGCGTCCGCACGCACGGAGATGGCTCTGATCAACGGGCACCGGGTGCTGGTAGTCCACCGTTTTGACCGCCTACGCGGTGCTGACGGCGGTATCCGACGCGTTCACCAAGAGGACTTGCACCAGGCTTGCGGCGACCCCGACGCCTCCATCTACCAGGGTGAACACGGGGAGGGCCACAGCATCGCTCGCCTGTCACGCCTGCTGGCGGACAATTCAGCAGACCCCGACGAAGACAAACGGGCATTCTTCGATGCATTGGCGCTCAACTGGGTGTTGTGCAACACCGACGCTCACTCCAAGAACTACAGCATCCTCTTCAACGCGGCTGAAATCCGCCTCGCCCCTCTCTACGATGTGTGGTCGATAATGCCGCACGACCCCGACCACTATCGTTCGTACACTCTGGCGATGTCGCCTCTGGCGGACCGCAGGGTGATGGCTGCGGACAACCCGCAGGCGTGGGCGGCGGCCGCGTCAGCGGTGGGGTTGGACCCCAATGAGGGGATGGACCGTGCTCGGAGGATCGCCGGCGCGGTCCCCGAGGCTTTGGAGCGGGCCGCCGATGAGTTGCAACCGGAGTTCCGCGATTCTCCGACACTCCGAGCGCTGCTGTCGATGAGCATCAAGCGGCAAGATCAGTGCCTCAACGGCTAACCACGCCTGGCGCAACAACCGATGGAGGCCGCCGAGGCCGCCGCCGGTGGAGTTGTGTTCGTGGGTTGCGTGCTATATGGTCCCGGCGATTGAGTCGGCAGTCTTTGTTTGGTTGAGGAGCCATCTTGAACTTGCACAACACCCCCCCCCCCGCAGCGTTTTGTAGTTAGCTCGTTGATGCGGCTGAACAGACGCCGGTCGGTGTTGTTGTGGTGTTTTGTGGTGGTTTCGCTGCTGGCAGCGGCATCGCCGGCGGGGTCGGTGGCCGGGTATGGCGATGTAGCCGACGGCCAGTTTTACACCGAGTCGGTGCAGTGGTCAGTCGACAATGACATCACCGGTATCGACGGGAACTGTTTCGCACCCGACGCGATCGTCACCCGCGGTGAAGCCTCGGTCTATTTTTGGAACATGCAAGACCAGCCAACCGCGCCAGCTCACAGCTTCGGTGACATCACCGTCGAAGACCAGAACGCGGCGGTGTCGTGGATGTTTGACAACAAGATCACGACCGGCACCTCGCCAACAACGTTTTCGCCTGACATGGCGTTGACCCGCGCTCATCTCGTCACGTTCTTGTGGCGCCTGGCCGGTGAACCGTCGGCACCTGACCACAGCTTCGACGACGTGCATGTCGGTTGGCAGCAAGGCAGCGTCTCATGGGCCGCTGATCAAGCCATCACCACCGGCACATCGAAAACGCCGCCAACGTTCTCGCCTGACAACCCGTTGAGCCGCGCTCATCTCGTCACGTTCCTGCACCGATACCAAGACAAACCCGACGTCGCCATCGACCCATCCTCCCCACAATGCGCCGACCAAACCGTCCCCGCCGATCAGCAGACCGGCACAGCCAACGGTGATGTCGAAACCGTCCCCGCTGATGAGCAGACCGGCACAGTCAATGGTGCTGTCGAGGCGGTCCCCGCTGACGAGCAGACCGACACAGTACCAGCCGGGCAGGAACCTGCGAAAGTCGTGCCATCAGAAGCTGAGATTGCCGCGGCCGAAGCTGAAATGGCGGGTCTTGTGAATCGTCTGCGAGAAGGTTTGGGGCTTGATCCGCTCGTGCATCATCCCAGCATCGTGGCGGTGGCTCGAAGTTGGTCGCAGACGATGGCAGACGAAAATGACTTCAAGCACAATCCGACCTATTCGCAGCAATATCCACGCGGATGGACGGCAGGAGGGGAAAACCTTTCTTGGCAATACCGTTTCAGTTCATTGAGTCGTGCGGTACAGGTATCATTCGATGGTCTGGTAGACAGTCCGGGACACTACGCGAACATGGTCAATCCGCAGTTCTCTCACATAGGGGTGGGTATCGCTGTTGATGATAGAGGCGGTTTCTGGTTGACGCAGAACTTCGCCCACTACCCAACTTCCATCGTTGAACCGAGTCCCACGATCATATCGGGCAATCCTCTGCTAGCGGAAGAACCGGACTACACCCCTAACCGCGCCGACACGGCCCAGCCACCAGCCTTCAACACCGTCTCCACCGCTTTCGCGCATTCGTGTGGGGTCAAGACTGACAACACGGTCACCTGCTGGGGCGACAACACTGTTGGGCAGGTCGACGCGCCCGGCGGTTTGTTCACAACCGTCTCCGTTGGCCTCGTGCATTCGTGTGGGGTCAGGACTGACAACACCGTCGCCTGCTGGGGCGCCAACACTGTGGGGCAGGTCGACGCGCCTGGCGGTTTGTTCACAACCGTCTCCGCTGGCTCCACGCATTCGTGTGGGGTCAGGACTGACAACACCGTCGCCTGCTGGGGCGACAACGAATATGGGCAGGCCGACGCGCCCACTGGTGCGTTCAAGACTGTCTCCGCTGGCTACACGCATTCGTGTGGGGTCAAGACTGACAATACTGTCACCTGCTGGGGCGACAACGACGATGGGGAGGCCGACGCGCCCGGCGGTGAGTTCAAAACCGTCTCTACCGGCCTCGACCATTCGTGTGGGGTCAGGACTGACAGCAAGGTCACCTGCTGGGGCGACAACGGGCTTGGGGAGGCTGATGCGCCCGGCGGTTTGTTCACAACCGTCTCCGCCGGTGCTACCCATTCGTGTGGGGTCAAGACTGACAACACGGTCACCTGCTGGGGCGACAACACCGTTGGGCAGGTCGACGCGCCCGGCGGTGAGTTCAAAACCGTCGCAACTGGTGCCAGTTCCGTCCATTCGTGTGGGGTCAAGACTGACAACACGGTCGCCTGCTGGGGCGACAACGAATATGGGCAGGCCGACGCGCCCGGCGGCATGTTCAAAACCTTCGCCGCTGGTGCGTTCCTAACCGTTTCCGCGGGCGGTAACCATTCGTGTGGGGTCAAGACTGACAACACCGTCGCCTGCTGGGGTGACAACGGATTTGGGCAGACCGACGCGCCCGGCGGTACGTTCAAGACCGTCTCTGCTGGCGATTTCCATTCGTGTGGGGTCCGCACTCACAACTCCGTCATTTGCTGGGGATTTAACGAAGTTGGGCAGGCTGAAGCGCCCGCTGGTGCGTTCAAAACTGTCACCACGGGGTTTGGTGGATCGTGTGGGATCAAGACTGATAACACCGTCACCTGCTGGCCCGGCGGTTTACCCGACGCGCTTGAAGCACTTGAACTTGAAGGTGTGTTCCAGACCGTCTCTTTAGGTGTATTTTTTGCGTGTGGGGTCAAGACTGATAACACCGTCGCCTGCTGGCGCGCATCTGGGCAGAATGAAGCGCCTGCTGGCGCGTTCAAAACTGTCGACGTCGGCTACAACCATGCGTGTGGGGTCAAGACTGACAACACCGTCGCCTGCTGGGGTTGGAACGAATATGGGCAGACCGACGCGCCTGTTGGTGAGTTCAAAACTGTCTCTGCCGGCGGCTGGCATTCGTGTGGGCTCCAGACTGACAACACCGTCACCTGCTGGGGCCACAACGACGATGGGGAGGCTGACGCGCCTGTTGGTGCGTTCAAAACGGTCTCTGCTGGCAGCGGGCATTCGTGTGGGCTCCAGACTGACAACACCGTCACCTGCTGGGGCGACAACGACGATGGGGAGGCCGACCCGCCGAGGGCCCGTGCGTTCAAATCCGTCTCCGCTGGCGGCAACGGCGGCCAGCATTCGTGTGGGCTCCAGACTGACAACACCGTCATTTGCTGGGGATTTAACGAATTTGGGCAGGTCGAAGCGCCCGCTGGTGCGTTCAAAACCGTCTCTACTGGTGCCGAGCATGCGTGTGGGGTCAAAACTGAGAACACCGTCGCCTGCTGGGGCGACAACGAATATGGGCAGGCCGACCCACCCGACGGTGAATTTAAGACGGTCTCTGCTGGCATTCGGCATTCGTGTGGGCTCCAGACTGACAACACCGTCACCTGCTGGGGCTACAA
>MKWU01001537.1_pt1 | contig 39248 bp, 30 predicted proteins | sample 809101 | NCBI WGS metagenome assembly MKWU01 (sample SAMN05860141, study PRJNA318959) | sponge metagenome | host: Aplysina aerophoba | place: Slovenia: Piran, Adriatic Sea, Gulf of Piran | collected 2013-05-07
TCAGGGATCGAACACAAGTGCGTTGAACTCGTCTAGCAGGTGGTCGAGCAGGAACTCTTCGTGGACGATGAGGCGGCGGCGATTGAAGGCATCTCGTAGCTTCGGGTCCCAAGGCGTGGATCCGCATTCGCGCGGCTCGCGTTCAAGCTCCACATTGGACTGCGCGGCCTTCTCGACTGCGGCTTCGTAGTCGGAGGCGGCCATCATCGTTGGCCGGCAGCCGCCCTGCTGCATGCGGCGGCAGATGTCGAGCCCGGCTGTGTCGAAGTCGCCGTGGTAGAGCAGACGGGTGCCGCAACCCAGCAACTGCTCGACAAGGATCCACACTGCTGCTGTGGGGTTGCCGTTGGTGGCGACAACGCTGCCCGGCAGGGTGCGCTCGGCAGCCGCCTCGACTAGCCGCGGGTTCTCGACGACCAAGACGAGCGTGCCCGCGGGCACGCTGACCGGATGCCTGCGCAGCGCCATCAGGGTGAGGTGGACGGGGATCGCCCCGGCGCCAGCCGCGCGTATCAGCTCCCCCAGCGGGGAGGCGCCGGTTGCAGGAAGCGCCCAGGTGAGCACGGGCGCGGAGACCAGGTCGGTCTGGACCCCTGCCGTCTCCCACAATTCCCGACCCCTGAGCCCCGGCGCGTCGATGCGGAACCGAAGCGCCGCCTCGGTCGCTGTGGCGAGCTTGTGGCCGCGGTCCAGGGCATGCGCAGACCCGAACAGTGCGGCGGCCGCCTCGGTGCGGCCCACGCCCGTTTCCGAAGCGGCCTCGAGGTGGTCGATCAAACGTCTCACATCCGCGACGAGGCGGGTGACCGCAACGCCGTCGAGTCCCGCAATGATCCCCGAGCGCCGCACCTCTGCAGCCCAGTCTGTCGCCCAAGGCTCCCTCCAGGATTCAGTGGCCTCGCGCAGCGCGTCGCGTGCCGCGCGGGTACGGGCCCGGGCCTCGCGCCGTTCGGCAGCGTCCACCGACGGAGGATGGCCGAGACGGCTGATGGCGTCGCACAGGTCGCGGCCGATGCTGCGATCCAACAGGGCTGCTTCCAGTTCGTTCAGGTCGAGCCTGCGCGGCGGCCTGCGGCCGATCAGTGAGGCGATGCTCAGGCCGGCTGCCCGGTCGAGGTCGGGGAGGCTGACAGTGCCGCGCCAAGCAGGGCCGTTGCGGTCGAGCCTGTGGCGGACTGTTGCCCACAGAGCGTCGAGCCCAGCAAGCAGCAGCGACTCGGGAACATCCGGTCCGGCTATGTCGGGTTGGGTCGTGTCGGGTCTGGCCATGTCGGGTCTGGCCATGTCGGGTCTGGCCATGTCGGGTCTGGCCATGTCGGGTTGGGTCGTGTCGGGGTGGGGCATGTCGGGGGTGGGCCTGTCGGGCTTGCGGCGCCCGGTGGGGGGCGGGCGCGGGGCCGTTGCGGCTTGGGTGATGGCGGGTCTGGCCATGTCGGGCTAGCGGCTCTCGTTGGGTGCCGGCCGCTGGTCTGTTGCGAACGGGACGTCGCGGAACGCGGGCGGGTGTGCGGTCAAAACAGGTGCTCCTGTCTGAGACCGCCTTCGGAATCCGGGTCGGCAACGTAGACGGCGGCCTGGTAGCGCCAAGCAGCGGGGAGGAGGCGGAACGTGCCGTTGCTGACCTCGGCGAGCCGGTGGTCCTCGAGCAGGTCGAGTATCTCCCTGGCGAGGGTTTCAGGGTTGTCGGCGAGTTGCGACCAGTAGCGTCTGCGTTCGCTGGCCAGCGCGGCCACCTCGGCTGTGAACTCCGCTTCGGGCATGACCGTGCGCTCCGCTCTGGTGAGCCTGCCGAGGAGCAGCAGCGCGGCGTGCCCCTTGGTGCCGGTCCTGGGGAAGCGGCTGTCGGTCAGTTCGTCGTCGGGGTCGATCACGGCGACACCCTCGGCGCGCGCCTCGAGGCTGGCCCCGAACATCTCCTCGAAGACCTCCGACTCTTCGCCGAGGCGGCGGCGCAGCTCGCTCCATTCATCGTCGCTCAAGTCGGCGCGGTACAGCACCGGCTCCTCAAGCAGCGTCGCACGGAGCCACCGGCGTGTCGCGGTCGACCTCTCTGTGCGCTCCTGCAACTCTTGAGCGGTGTCGGCTCGTGCCAGCGCCGGCAACGGCAGCAGCGCTGCGCGATCGGGTCGGACCGCGAGAACGGCGTCAGCCTCGGCATCGGTGGAGTAGCGTTCGACTCGGTCGTGCAGTTCCGCGGCGATGCCGTGGGCGATCAGCCAGCGCAGCGCCGTCACCAGGGCGCGGCGGTCTGCGGCCTCGCCGTTGATCGCCACCTCAGCATCGGTCGCCGCGGACCTGACGTCTTGCAGCAGGTCGCGCAGGCTGACGACGGCAGGCCCTGAGGAGATCGCCGCGAGCAGCAGAGCCAGCATGGTGTATTCGCGGATCGAGAGCGGGCGCGGTTGGGCGGTGGCGGTGCGCAGGGGTCGTCGGTCGGCGACGGTGGTGGTCTTGTAGAGGCGCACCGTGTCGGCGCTGAGCTGCAGCCGGTAACCGAATCGTTGGGTGAACCAGCGGTCGAGTTGCTGCTCGTGCCGTCGGATCATCCCGAACGCGTCGGGATCGTCCTCCGCGGCCAGCAGCGGTTGGGCCGCGAGCATCCGGGCGGCGCTTCGGAGCTCAGCCGCGCGGCGCGCCTCGGCAGCGTTGCGGACGCTCACAGCGGGGTTCCCAGTCCTGCGGCATCGGGCCCCTGATCTGCCGCCGTCGCGCCTGCCGCGGTTTCTGCTGCCACGGTGCTCGCTGCGGCGGTACTCGCCGCGGTGGTTGCTGCCGGGGTGCCTGCCGTCGTGCCTGCCGCGGTTTCTGCTGCCACGGTGTTTGCAGCCGGGGTCACGATTACTTCAAGGCCGTGCAGGGTGAGTCTGCCCTCGGAGCACTCAACGACGGTCGGCCCCTCGCCGGTTCGGCGCACTTCGCAGCGGACCCCGTCGGCTTCAGTTGAGCGGACGCGTTCGCCGGGGGAGGATTGTTGCCAACTGCGGCTCAGCAGGTCGCGCAGCATGGCGAAGGATGGGTCGGGAAGCTGCGCTCCGTCGAGCCGACCGGTCTCGTCGGCGCGGGCCAGAAGTTCGGCGGCCACGGCCTCTCTGGCCACGCGGTCCCGCTCTCGTCGCCGCCTGATCCGCTCCCGCTCGCTGCGGCGGTCCCGCAGCGGTGTGGCAGCGCCCCTCTGGATGCGTTCGCCGCGCTCTTGCAGCGAGACCGGGACGACGGCGCGGGGCGCGTCCTGCCATGGGGCGGTCGTCGGGGCGGGGTCGTCGGCGTCGGCGGACAGCGCGCCGATGCAGCGACAGGCGCCGAGCCCGAACGCGGCATCGGCGATCCGGTGGGCTTCGCGGGAGCTGGCGGCCCGGTCGAAGAAACCGGCCAGTTTCACGAAATCGGAACGCCGCGATGCCGTGCCCAGTCCGACACGCGAGAGGCGGGTCACGTTCGTGGTCAGCGTCCGCGCTGCCGCCACGGCCTGCCGGGTTAGCTGGTCGAGCCGGGAGGGGAGCCCCGGAGGCGGGCGGAACCAAGCGGCCAGATGGTCCCAGTCCTCGCGGTCGGCGCCCTTGTGGCGGCGGACGGCGGCGCTTCGGGCCAGGCCGGCGTCGCCCACGCGGGCTGCGAGCCCGGTCTGCAGCTCGGGGATCAAAACGTCGATCTGCGCCAGCACCTCGTCGAGGCTGCGGGCGATCGGGTGGGTCATGTTCTCGATCTCGCCGAGCTTCTCGGAGATGTAGCCGACGAGCACCGTGGCGAAGAGCTGGATCTCCTCGGCATCGAGGTCGTAGCGGTTCTGCCACGAGTTGAGCTGCACGAAGAATTGGGTCAGCTCGCTGGTGAACCGCTCATGGAGGTCGAACACATGGCGCACCCGGTCGGCCAGATCGACGCGGTCGGGACCGGCGCTGATCTGTTGGGCCAGCTCCCGCAGCGAGCGGTGGAGGTCGCGGAGCCGGCCAGTCTGCACGTCGCCGATCTCCTCAGCGGTCGCCAGCACATCTTCGACCAGCTCATGGACCTGCTGGCCAGCGCGAGTGATCAGGTAGCGGTTGTGTCGGCGGTAGTAGTCCTCCACGCTCGACGGCGCCCCGACGTCGGCGGACACCGTCAGGTTGCCCCAGCGGCGCAGGCTCTCGAGCCGGTTTGCAACCGCCCCCGGATCGATTCTGGCGGCGGCGACGGCCGGGTGCGCGGCCACATCCTCGGCGGTGAACTCAGCGAAGAAGGTGCCGGCGAAGACGACTAGAATCGTGCGGTAGTCCTGCCATTCCGGGCTTGTGAGATAGCTGAACAACTGTCGGACCCGGCCCGGTCCGTCGTCTCCGTCGCTGCTCGCCGGGTACGCGCCCTCGGCGGTCTTCGGCCCGTCTCGGGCAGGTTGCGCGCCGGTCCCCGCGCCGGTCCCCGCGTCCGTCACCGCGTCCGTCACCGCGTCGGTCACCGCGCCGGTCACCGCGTCGTCCGTCGTGACAGTGCGGTGCCGTCCCAGTTGTAATGCTCCAGCAGGATGGTCTTGAGGTCGGCATCTCGGACGACTTCGGTTATGGCCAGTTGCGGGACGGTCCCGTGGGTGCCCCAGAGCCGTTCGCTGGTGGCGATCAGGTCGAGGTCGAGGGCGACGATAAGGCCGAAGAGGTCGGCGTGGTTGTCCTCAGACACCTTCGCGAAAGCGTCGTCGAGAAGCACGAATCTGGCGATGCCTGAACGGTCCGGGTCGCTGCCGGGCCGCTGAGCGTCCAGCGCGTCGTGCGAGGCGGCGACTGCGGCGAACAGCGTCAGGTAGGTGACGATCTTCTTCTCTCCCTCCGACAGCGGTGTTCTGCGTCCGAGGCGCGTCTCATTGCCGCCGCCGCGCCGCACCATCACCGCCATCTCATACCACTGCTTGTAGTTGAGCGTCTCGGCGATCAGTTGCCGGTAGGAGCCGTCGGGATCCTGCGCTCGGGCTTCGGCGAGCCGCTCTGAGAGGAGGGTGCGCAGTTCGCGCTGGTCATCGGGCAGACGGAGGTCGGGCCGTTTGGCGAGCAGGTCGACCATGCGCGCCGTTGACGGGTCGAGTTCCGGGGAGAGCCGCCAGCGCAGCCGGACGCCCACATCGTGAGCGGTTGCGACGCTGGAGAGCCTCTCGTTCATCGACTCGACGAGACTCTCGGCCCCGTGCGCCTTCTCGGCGATCTCGGCGGCGATCAGGCCCTGCAGCAGCTCGCGCAGAGCGTCGGACTGCTTCTGGTCGAGCAACCCGGCGAGTTGTCGGTGCTGCTCAGACACCGTCCCTGCCGCCCGGGCCAGGGTCGCCCTGCCCGCCGGACCGGCGACCTCCACGACGAGCGGCAGCAGGGGGTCGATGTAGCGGGGCGCGGGGTCCCCGCCGGCCGGGCGCCCTCCAGGCGGGGCGGAAGCGGGGGTTCGATGTAGCGGCCCTGGGCACCCCAGCCGCTGCCGAGGGAGTCGCGCCGCTGCCGCAGCGATGCAAGCACGCTGTTGACATCGGCCGGTCCGGCCGCGGAGTCGGCGCCGGCGGCGGTTGCGCCGTGCCCGTGCCCGGTGCCAAGCAGCCGCTCGATCTCGCCGATCAGTTCCTTGAGTCCCTCGCTGCCGCCGTGTGCTGTGCAGACAGGTTCGACCGTGGTTGAGCCGACCGGCGACACCACGGCTTCGAGCACGCCGGGAGTCGCGACAGCCTCGGCCAGCGAGTGGCGCATCTCCTCGCATTCGCGTTCAGCACGCTCCCGGCTCGCAGCGGCGAGTCCAGCGTCGGCCCGAGACTTCGCGAGCCGCTCGAATGCGGTCTCGCGGTCGCCGCGAACCGCGGGCAGGCGAGTCTCTGCTGCTGTCAGCTCGGCTCTCCGTTCGTCCCGCTCGGCGACGACATTCTGGTAGTCGTCGCCGATGCTGCGCCTGATGGTGGCGAGCCTCTGGCTCTGCCTTGCGTGCTGGTCGGTGATCCGCTCGTGTTCCTGCTGCTCGGCACGGAGGTCTGCGGCTGCGGTTCGCCAGCGCTTGGCGGCGGCGGCCCAGGCCTCAGCCGACCTGGCTGTGACGGCGCTGTGGGAGCGGCAGCGCTCCAGGGTCTCACCCAACTCGCGCAGGTCCGCCCGAAACGACGCCAGGCCGTCGGCATCGCTGGGCAGGCTCAGGGTGAACGCACGGCGTTGCAGATCGTCGGCCGCCGCGACGGCTGCGCGCTCGGCCTCGGCGGCCCGTTCGGCAGCCTCTGAACTGGCCGTTCGGGCCTCGCCGGCTGCGGCATCGGCATCGTTGAGGGCGCCTGTCGCCTCCTCTATCGCCGAGGTGCCCGGAACTTCGGCCTGCAGCCGGCGGGCGGCGCCGAGCGATTCTGCCAGCGCAGAGAGTTCGGTCTCGGTGGCGTCGGCCGCGGCTCTGGCCTGCCGCAGGGCCTCGGCGGCGGTGCTCCGTTCGCGGTCGAGCGCCTCGCGGCGGGCGGTCGCGCCGATGAACTCGGCGCGTTCTTTGAGGTGGCGGCCTTCGAGCCCGCCGACGCGGAAGGCCCCGTCGACACCCGCGGCGGTGGCAGTGCGAGCAGAGGAGTCCGCGGAGATCGAGTCGAGCAACTCGGCGACCTGGCCAGCGTCCACCACCCCGGCCAAGCGGTCTGGAATTGTCACGCGCAACAGGTCGCTCAGCGGGCTCTCGACACGGCCGGCGGAGACGGCGACGAGTTCACCGTTGACCAACTCGGCACCACCGTTGTCGGCGAGGCGGGCCGCGAGCAGTCCGGAGGCCTCGAGCGCGGCCTCGAGGCCGGCCCTGCTGCTGTCATTCAGGCGCGGGTCAAAATCGATCAGGTCGGCGATGCAGTGGTCGGCAACGGCCTGCCACTCGAAGTGGGGCGGATCGGGCTCGGTCTGCGCGGCGAGTCTGTCCACGAGTGCCTGCGCGTCGTCTTGCGCGGTCCGCTCGGCTGCCAGCCGGTGCTCGCAGGCGGCGACGGCGTCGACCCAATGGGCGACGAGGGCGGCAGCAGCTGCGCGCAGTTGCGCTGCGAGGTCCTGTGGAGCGGTGCCGACCGCGGTTGTCTCGGCGCCAGCGAGGGTCTCGACGACGGTCGACTCGACCGCCGTGGCCGACAGCAGCGGCAGGGCTCTCGACGCCCAGAGCCCGGCCTGCTCCTGCCACGCCCGCTTTGCTGCGGCCAGTGCCCGGGTCCGTTGAGCGAGCCTTTCGCCGGCACTGCGGGCGGCGGCTTCGGCGGCTTCGAGCACCGTGTCGGCGCGGCGCTGCAACTCGACTGCTTCGTCGAGTTGGCGACGGGCGTCGTCCACCTCGGCGAGGTCGCCGCGGCGCCGGCTGAGCGCTCCATGGGAGTCGTCGAGGCCGCAGTCGACCGCGGTGGAGTCGAAGGGCGCGGCCGGTTCGTTCGCGGCGAGGCTGTCGAGGGCCGCCTCAGATATCTGTGCGGGGCCCAACGGGCCGGCGGCCAGCCCGCATCTTGTTGCGAGCTGTGCCGCGCCTGCCAGAGCCTGGTTCAGTTGGTCCAAGTCGCCTCTGCTGCGCACCTGTGCAGCCTTGACCTGGGTTCCTTGGTCGTCGGCCCGCCCGGTGCAGTCCGCGACGCGTGCTCTGGCTCTTGCGCTCTGCCGGTCGAGATCATGCACGAGTTCTTCCAAGGTGGCGAGCTCCTGGCCCGACTTGTAGGCCTGGGACTCCTCAAGCGCGGTGATCTGGCTTCCCAGAAGCTTGATCTCACGGTCGAGACGGGCGATCTCCCCGTCCAGCCGTTCAACCTCGGCCTCAGCGTCCCTGACAGCCCCTTGAGCCTGCTTCTCGTCGCGGGCTCGGCGGCGCAGCGCGTTGAGCCGGTCGGCCCCCTCGTCGGTCCGCCGGCGCAGGTCGCCGACACAGTAGGAGCGGTAGACGGCGAGCAGGCCGTCGACAGCAGCCACAGTCCTTTCGAGTGCGGTGACGTTGCGGCGGTGCTCCTCGAGGTCGTCGAGGGGCTGTGCGGCTTCGGCAAGGGCCTGCTCGGAGAGCCGGGGAAGCACGTCTACGAGTCGTTGCGGGAGATCGACGTCTATCCGGTCGCCGACACGGGGATCGCGCACCAGGTGGATCAGGCCGATGTGCTCGTCGATCGACGCGCCGCCGAACAGCCGGCGCTCGATCTCGCGCCGGTAGTCGCGGCGCTGCCGTGCGGGGTACACAGTGCCTTCGTCGAGCACCGCCCGCAGGGCGTCAGCGCTAAGCGGGACTTGGCCCCTGACCAGCCCGAAGTCAATACCGACCCGCTTGGGAGAAACGAACCACCAGGTGGTGACATTGTCTGAGGCCCGATTGGCCTTGATGCCGCAACCGCAGGTGAAATGCTCGCCGCCGCGTTCGAACTCGACCCACAGATAGCCGACCGGTTGGGGATCGTCGCGCCCGTCGAGCATCCACGACTTGAGGATGCCGACCTGCTCGCCTGCGGCGTCGATCCCCCGCTGCCGGGCGGTCAGCAGGAACGGCAGCAGCATGTTCATCGCCGTGGACTTTCCCGAACCGTTGACGCCCCGCAGCAGCAACCGCCCCCCGGCGAAATGCAGCACCTCGTTCTCGTACTGGTAGACGTTGACGATGCCCGCACGGCACAGCTGCCACCGGTCGGGCCCCTCCCCGGATGCACTCAGCGCGTCTTTCGCGTCCAGCAGAACCATCGGCAACACGGTACATGAGGCACCGACAACCGCGCAGTGCCTGACTACCGGGTGCAGTGGTGCAGGCGAGGTCGCCGCCGGCAGAACTCGTGCCGACCGCCGCGTGAGGCCTGACTACAGGATGCCGTCGGTCGTGGTCCGTTCCGGCGACGGCAGGTCGGCGTCTCAGTCAGACGACCAGTCGAGGGGGCCGAACACGATGTCGGTCATGCGGTCGCCGCAGTAGAGCTTCCAGGCCACGGCCATCGTGTGGCTGCGGTCGAGGATGAACTCCCGCCCCTTGACCTTGAACGCCTCGCTCGCATGGTGCTGCGATGTGTACAGCGCCCGACCGTAGGCGATGGCGTTGCCCCACAGGTCGGGGCCGTCGTAGGTGTAGCGGTTGCCGCCGGAGCGGGTCCGGATGTAGCTCACGGAACGGTCGACCGCCCCCGACATCTCCAGAGTGCAGTCGGCTCGCACCAGGTCGATGGGGTCGTTGCGCAGGCGCACATCCACTGTGCCCCGGCGCTGCTGGTCGGCCCCGAACACCTCGCATTGGCCGGTCCATTCGCCGCCGACCCGGTCCGGCACGGTGTGCGGCCACGAGGCCAGCTCCCGTTCGGCCTCGATATGGCCGTCGATCCATTCTCTGGTCTCGGCGTTGGTGTCGTAGTCGTGGGCGTTGAGGTACACCCCGTTGAACACCGCGAACAGGGTCGGCCCCTCATACAGCAGCGACGAATAGACTTGGGTCACGCCGTCGGGCAGTATCTGGTTCATCGTGTTCAGATCGGCCCGCCATCCCGGCGAGTAGTAGTGCGAGTCCACCAGCGACCCGTAGGGATGGCCCGCCCCGTAGAAATCGGGCCCCTGGTAGATGCGGTCGTTGCCCTGATCGTCCACGCTGAACTCGAAGTCGCGGATCTCGAAACGGTTGCGCAGCGGGCCGGTGTTCATGAAGTTGCACTGCATCCAGTAGGTGACGTTGCCGTCGGCGAACACGCTGGCCCGGCTGACCTTGTTGAACCCGGTGTGGCTTCCGTCGGCATCGAAGACCGACGGCAGGCCGTACCACTCACCGGTGATGCGCTGCTGCCATTCAGAGGCTTCGGTCTCGCTCATTGGTGGTCTCCGTTCTCGTTGCGGTCGGTCGGTCGGTTGCGGTCGGGCGGTTGGTCGGGTCGTTCTCAGGTGCGGGCGGCGGATTTCAGGCTTGTGCGGATCGAGGCGCTCGTCGCCGGGCCGAGCAGCTGATCCACGCGGGCCCAAACGGGATCGACCTCGGGGCTGAAGACGGCTTCACGGTTGCGGAGGTCGCGCCTGTCCAAGTCCTTCGCGGTGGCGCCACCGAGGGCATTGCCGGGCACACCTTCGGCCACCAGGTCGAGCCAGTGGTCGCGGTAGTCGGCCACCGCGTCGAACACGCCCGCGAAACCGTCCTCGTCGGCGCGATGGGCCAGCATCCAGGCCGACATCAGCTGCCATTGCCGCGGCGATAGATGTGCGGGTGCCAACCCCTCCATCTCCACGACCGCGTCGTGGGTCTCGGTGAGCGGGCCGTAGCAGTGGTCGATGTAGGCCAGGTTCGCGCCCGGGTCGAGGCGGGGGATCAGATCAAGGTGAAACGCGTAGTGGGGACCGGCCAACACCGAGTCCACCGTGAAATGGGGGACCGGGCTGTGGGGCGGCGTGAACGCGAAGCACATGTGGCTGTCGAGACCGAACGCTTCGACGGTCATGCCCACATAGACCAACTCGGCCACGCCGTCGCGTGACAGCACCCGATGAACGCCGACCGGCGAACCGTCCAGCACCGAGACCAGCGGTGTGTTCACGGTCTCGGCCAGACCCAGGCGAGTCTCGATCGCCTCGACGGTCCCGAGGCACAAATCAGCCGACAGACTCATCGCTCGGTTCCCACCTGACCGGCACTGGTTCGGTCGGCTCGCGCCTGGGCGGGCCTCATTGGGGGGACCCGGTGCCGGTTTGCGATGACGCGGCCTCGGCGACGGTCGGGAAGACCCAAGCGTTGGCCAACTCGGGGTCACTGGCGCGGGCCGGGGAGGGAATGACCGCAGCGGCCCGCATAGCCGTCTCATCAGGCAGCACTTCAAGGCCCCAGCCCCGGTTGATCTGCTCAGAGCGCCAGCGCCGGTAGGCCAACTGGATCGAGTCGGACTTGACATGAAGCTCGGCCGACAGGTCGAAGGGCAACAACTCGGGACGCTGCCCCTCCACGGTCGGCTGGTCCTCCCGGAAGATCTTGATCGTGCGCTGCATGGAGTTCTTGTCGGCCCAACCGCCTGTGAAGAACGTGCGCAGCATGGCGAACTTCGAGACCGTGACATGCTCGCTGCGGGGGACCGCCGCGGTGAAGATGCGTATCTCACCCATCGGCAGACGCACGATCAGCAGCGACACGTTGGGCGGATAGAAGCCGGTGGTGGTGCTGACCGGGGGGCGCTCCTTGGAGGAGATGAACTTCCACAGCCCAGACGGACGGGGAGGCTCAAGGTCGACCGTGGCAGTCACCGAGGCCAGGAAACCGTCCTTGCGTTCCTCTTGCAGATCGAACTCCTCGATCTCGGGCTGCTCGGCGTTGCCGAACGAACCGGAGTGCACGAAGGGCGTGTGGGCGATGTCCACAGCGTTCTCCAACACCCGGTCGTAGTTGGCATTCCAGGTGAACTCCCCGAATATCGCCCGGTAACCCGCCGCTTTGGCCTCGGTGTGCTCCTCGAGCCCGTCGAGCACAGGCAGCGGCGGACGCTGCTCGGCAGCAAGGTCGCCTAGGAAGACCCACACGAAGCCGTAGCGCTCGACACAGGGGTAGGTGTCGATCCGGGCCTTGCGGGGGATCGGCAGACCATGGCGGTTCGCCGGGATCTCCACGCACGCACCGTCGGCACCGTAGCGCCATCCGTGGTAGGGGCATTGCACACAGTTGCCAACAACCTTGCCCCCGGCCAGCGAACCGCCGCGGTGCACGCACAGGTCGGACTGGGCATTGACCGTGCCGTCGTGGCTGCGCCACAGCACCAGGTCGTGGCCGTGCACTCGGGCGAGCACCGGTTCGGCAGCGACCTCTGAACCGAACTCGACTGCGTACCAGTGGTTCTTTATGAACATGGAATCCTCCTTCAGGCAGGTCTCGGCAGGTGTCGGTCGCCGCCCCACAGGGCCCGCACCAGGCGATCGGTCAGCTCCTGGCCGAAGAACCGTACCGCCATCACATTGGCCGGGTCCCGTTGGGCGATGGTGCGCCGCCGGGCCAGGTCGTCCGCGGCAAGCTGTGCCCGACGCCGCTGCGGCACGGGTTCGGCCTCGTCGACCCACCGCAGCCACTGGTCGACACGGCGGTGAGCGAGTTCGCTCACCTGGTCGAGCCGCGCCTCGTCGTGGGTGCGGTTGGGGGTGGTGAAGCAGACGGCCACGTCGCTGAGCGCCGCGCGGATGTACAGGGCCCTCGAGGTGAACGGTGCCAGCCCCTCGTCGGCTCGCAGCGCCAGGAACTCCTCGTTGAGCGGTTCGTAGTATTTGTCGAGCGCCTCGGTGTCGAGCATCAGGTCGGACCGGCGGTTGTAGTCAATGTAGAACCACAGGTCGGGCAGGGTCCCCCAAGCGATGCCGAGATGGGGCACGTCGATATGGGGGCCGAGCCAGGCGGTCACATGCATGTTGGTGAAACCGATGGGCGGGTTGCCGATCCAGGAGTGGATCAGCCAGTCCATCTCGGGTCCGCTGTAGGCGGCGAGCCGGCCAGCGGGGTACTCCGTGCTGCCCCGATACGACTCCAGGTCGGTGGTGCTCGGGTCTCGGGTCAGCTCGAACCGGGCTTCAATCTTAGCCATGACCTCGCAGGTGATCGACCAGAGCCGGTCGAAGGTTGCCTTAGCGTCTGTCGGGACTCGCTCGTCGAAGATGTCTTGGACGCCCTGCAACGTCTCGCGCATAGGTTCTCCAGGATCGTCAGAGTAAGGGTGTTCCGTCAAGCGGAACACCGTTTCGTTCTGCCCCACAGTAGGGCTGAGCAGCGACGAGCGTCAACAAACCACCGTCGCCGCAACATGGGAACCTCAAGAGTTGCGCCAAATCGGCATCGGAACCTGCGCGATTTCGGCATCGGAACCTGCGCCAAAACGGCATCAACATATGCGCAAAACCGACATCGTAGTGTTGCCGCAGGGTACGCTGCCCCCGTGGAGTACCTCATCCGCTTGGTGGATCCCTGGCTCAGAGAAGTGCTGACCGCCGCTCCCGCGGTGATGATCACCGGCGCGCGGGCCTCTGGGAAAACCACTACCGCGATGCGACACGCCTCCAGTGTGGTCCGTTTGGACAAGCCGCCCGAGGCCTACCCGTTCGAGGCCGACCCCGATGCCGCGTTGCGTGGCCGCGCCGAGCCTGTTCTGCTCGACGAGTGGCAGGCATGCCCGGGCGTGCTTGGTGCGGTCAAGCGGGCCGTTGATGCTGAGCGCCGGCCCGGCCGGTTCATTCTGACGGGATCGGTCCGGTCCGAGAACGATCCGGTCCTTTGGCCCGGGACGGGACGATTGATCAGGGTTGCCATGCACCCGCTCGCAGTGCGCGAGCAACTCGCAAGACCGCCAGGTTTCTTCGTCAGCCGCCATCTGAGCGGAAAGTCCTTTGTCTTGCCGGAAAATCCTCCCGATCTGCGCGACTACGCCAAGATTGCCTTGGTGGGAGGTTTCCCGGAGTCAATCGCCCTGGCAGGCAGTGTCCGCGACGACTGGATGCGGAGCTACATCGAACAGATGCTCGCCCATGACGTACCCGGCGATCAGTCCCATACGAAACTCGCGGAGTTCTTTCAAGCCTATGCTCTGAACTCGGCAGGCATCTTCAACGAGAATACGCTGTACCAAGCAGTTGGCATCGATCGGCGCACCGCACGCTCGCACACCAAACTGCTGACCGACATCGGGGTCATCGCCGAACTTCCGGCATGGAGCAGCAACCGTCTGAAACGACTGGCCCGGTCCCCCAAACGCTTCGTCGCCGACACCGGGCTCTGGGGCGCGTCCGTTCGCGCCGACTTGGATCTGGTAATGAACGACGGCACCCTGCTCGGCCGCCTCATCGACACTTTCGTCACGAACCAGCTACGCGCCGAGGCAGTGTTGGATCCGCTCCGACCTCAGCTCTATCACCTACGCGATCGCGACGGCAGGCACGAGGTCAACCTGATCGCTGATCTAGGTGCCCGCGGGGTAGTCGGATTGGAGATCAAGGCACACAGCGCGCCCAGACTGCGTGATGCCCGCCACCTGATATGGCTGCGCGATCAACTGGGCGACCGATTCAAGGCAGGAGTCCTGCTCCACACCGGGCCCGCCCAATTCACGCTTGACGACGGAATCGAAGCGGTCCCCATCTGCGCGCTCTGGAGCTAGCGGAAGGCGACGGCGCGGTCGCAACGCTGCGCTACAGTCTGAGATCGGACAGCTACAGTCTGAGATCTGGCAGCAGCAACGAGATGCCCCAAACCATGACTCGCACCACGCTCTATGTCCCGGGCGACCGGGCCGACCGCTTCGCCAAGGCGCTCGCCTCGGGAGCCGATGCCATCATCTGCGACCTCGAGGACGCGGTCGCGGAATCAGCCAAGGCAACGGCCCGTGAAGCAGTCTCGGCGTGGCTGGGGGCCAACTCCGGCGCAGCGGCTTGGGTGCGGGTCAACAACCGCCCCGACCTGCTCGACGACGATGCGGCCATGGTGCGTTCACTGGTTGCCGACGGGGTGGACTTCGCGGGGGTGGTGGTTCCCAAGGCCGACACCTCGGCCTGCGCCGCCGATTTTGGCGGCAGCCCGGTGATGGCCCTCATCGAGTCGGCGATCGGCGTTAGAGACATCTATGAGATCGCGGCGATCCCCGCGGTGGTGCGCCTGGCTCTGGGAGAGGCCGACTTAGCTGCCGACATGTGCATGGAACCGTCCGCGGATGCCCTGGAGATGTGGCCGGTCCGAACCCGAGTGGTGGTCGCGTCGGTCGGTTGCGGACTCCTGTCCCCCTGCGGACCGGTGCCCACCGACCTCAACGACCACGACGCTCTGGTCACCACCAGCGAATCGCTGCGCCGCCACGGATTCGGTGGTCGCTCGGTGATCCACCCCGCCCAGGTGGATGCGGTCAACGCTGCATTCACTCCAACAGCGGATGCTGTCGCCCAGGCGGACGCGGTTGTGGCCGCGTACGAAGCCGCGGTCGCCGAGGGCCGAGCAGCGCTGATCGTGGACGGCAAGTTCATCGACGCCGCGGTCGTGCGTCAAGCCCGAGCAGTGCTGGCCAGGGCACCGCGTTGAGTGTCTGCCGTAGATTGGCAGGGGGCGTTCGCAGGGATGATTTCTGAAGGCCCAATCCGTACAGTCTGCGGCTGCTGGCCGCAACATAATGGCAACATATATGGTACTATAATTGGATGTACAGAGTCTCAGAGTGCGTTGACGGTCGGGGGCACAGTCCGTTCGGCCGATAGTTCGACGGACTCGATTCAACCACAGCCGCAAAAGTCAGGACAGTGGTCGCCAGGATGGAGGCGGGGAACCTGTCAGATGTCAGGACCCTCGGAGGGGGGCTTCTGGAACGTCGCGTACACATCGGCCCGGGATACAGGATTTATTTCGGCCGGGATGGCGACACCTTGATCATCTTGCTTGGGGGAGGCACCAAGGCACGTCAACAGCGACAGATCAAGCAAGCTCGTGAACTATGGAGAGAATACAAACAACGCAAAGCCAAGGAGGAATGAATATGCCGCTCACAACTGAGTTCAAGAACACCGTGCAAGCCCGAGCACGGATCGATCAGAGCTTCCGGGTAGCACTAATGAAAGAAGGCATCGAGTGCCTACTCGCTGGAGATGTCGACACCGGAAAGATCATCCTGCGTGACTACATCAACGCCACCATCGGATTCGACCAACTCGCCAGCCTGACCGACAAGCCCCCCAAGAGCCTTATGCGCATGTTCGGCCCGTCAGGCAATCCCCATGCGCGCAACCTCTTTGAGGCCCTCGCGCACATCCAGAGACACGAAGGTGTCCAACTTGCGGTGACTGCCGTTCAGAGAGCGCAGGAAACCGATCCCAGTGCTAAGCCAGTCGAGAGTGTGTGTGCCATCCTTGGGAGCAGCGAGAGCGGCGACGACTACATCGAGGAGATCCGAGGACGGTGAGGTTGTGGTGGCGTTTTGGATGGTGCCGCGCTGAGCACGACGGATGCTTGCCAGGGGCGTCCGGCGACCAGATCGGTGTTTTTGGAGACCTCTCGATGCAGTGCTCGACCGGGGTGCAAGGTTGAAATCGACATCCCGTCGCCGGGCTTTGCGCGGATGGTCTCGGGAGTGTTGATTGTGCCGTCGTAGGCGCTGGATCGATGTGGATTCCAGAGCGAATCAGCGGGCGGGTCGAGCAGCAGCGCGGCACCGGGCGAACCCGCCGGACCGCATGCCGCGAGGCTCACTCGGTTCTCGGCTGCCCGCTCCAGCAGAGCCAGGTCGCACTCCCAAGCGTGTTCAGGCTGCCAACACACCACAACGATGTGGGCACCGGCCACCGCAGCCAGTCGCATCGCTTCGGGGTAGCGGTGGTCATCGGCGATGAGCACCGCCAGATCGCCGAACGGAGTCCGATACAAACCGACCGAATCACCGAGGTCGGTGACTTGGGGGTAACGGTTGCTGCGGTGAATCTGTAGTTGTTCGTGAACGAGTCCCTGTGCAGACCAGACCTGGCCCCTGTGTTGGGCGGGGCTGTGTTGGGGGGGGCTGTGTTGGTCGGGGCTGTGTTGGGCGGGGTTGTGTTGGGCGGGGCTGTGTTGGGCGGGGCTGTGTTGGGCGGGGCTGTGTTGGGCGGGGCTGTGTTGATATTCTCCTGAGACGGTGGTCACCACCAGGATGCCCTCGGGGATTACGGGCGGCACCGGTGTCAGCTCCGGCAAGACCACCAGCGACGCCCCCGAAGCGAAGGCCTCGTCGATGAGTCCCGGATTGGCTCGGGCTCCAGGTACGCAGGCGACCACAACCTCGGAGGCCAACCCGGAGGCCGGCTGGACCGTATCGGCCTGCGCCAGTGGGGCGTACACCTTCGGGCGGCGCCCTGAGAGCCGGCCAGGATCAACCGCTGAAAGGTCGACGTCGGCGATGACCACGGCTTCACCGGTCAGCGGCGCGATGGCCAACACCGTGCCGTCGGGACCGACGATCTGACTCTCCCCGGCGCCGTTGAGAGTCTCGGGCGGTACGCCGAGCGCCTCGCTGAAAGCACCCACTCGGTCTGCGGGCAACAGCGGGCCGACCTTGTTGGCAGCCACCACGAACACGCCGTTCTCGGCGGCCCGCACCGGAACGTGCAGTGAGGCTTCGTCGCGGGCGAACGAGTTGAGGTTGTTCATCAACAGTCGGGCACCCCGCACCGCCAGTGTGCGCGGTATCTCAAAGGTCACGCCGTCCATGCAGGAATACAGGCCGACGGGTCCGAAGCGGGTGTCGGCCACCGGGTGCGCCCCAGCGCCGGCGCTCAGGAAGGCCCGTTCGTTGCCCATCAGCATCTGCTTGTCGGCACTGGCCAGCAGTTCCCCGTCGGGGTCGAAGAGCAGGCCGGTAACGGTCACCCTCCCGTCGGGCCGGGGGATCGTCACGGCCATTGCTGCGTAGACGCCGTGCTCGGCGACCCGTCGGGAAAAAGCGCGCAGCCAGGGGCCGTCCAGTGCCACCGCGACGGCCTGGCAGTGCGCGGCATCGTCGTAGACCGAGATGTGGTTGCAGAACTCGGGCAGCACCACCAGATCGGCCCCTTGCGCGACGGCAGCGTCGAGCATTCGCAGGCAAGTGGCAAGGTTCTCGTCGAGGTCGCTGCCGGTGGCGAATTGCGCCGCCGCAACTCGCAAGCGGTCGCTCAACGGGGTCAGTTCAGGCATCGGCGCGTGTTTGGAGGTGTAGTCGTCAGGGCACGGGCGACCTCAACCACGTTCACTGCCGCCGCTCTCAAGGCGTCTTCCGGCTGGATCATTTCAAACATCGCCGCGGGTCTCCGGTGTCGTCGTTGGCGCACCGGTGGCCTCGGCCACACTCACTGCCCCCGCTCTCGAGCGGTCTGCCACCGGGGGAGGTTCAGCCACTGGGGCGGGCTCCGAGTTTCGTCGACAGCGCTCGGGTGACTTCCACCACCGCAGCCGCTGAGCTGGCGATCTCGTCGCGGAATCGCTCGATCGGCCCGCTGACGCTGATCACCGCGACAGGTGCCTGGTTGTGGTCGAGTATCGGCGCGGCGACCGAGCCCGCGTCGTGCTGACGCTCACCGAGCGACACTGCAAAGCCCTGCTGGCGCACACGTCCCAGTTCGGCGCGCAGTTCGTCAACGGTGACGATGGTGGCCTCAGTCATGGCGTCGAGTGAGTTCTCGGCCAGATAGAGGTCGATCTCGCCTTCGCTGAGCCAAGCCAAGAACGCTTTGGACGAAGCACCGGCATGCAGCGGGAACGACCCGCCGATCGGCACGGTCATCTTGACCTCACGGGGAGGAGTGATCTGGGCGACGTAGACGCGCCGGTTGCCGTGGCGCACCGACAGAGTCGCGGTCTCCTCGGTGGCGGCGCTGAGACTGCGCATCTCGTCGAGGGCCAGGGTCCGGATGTCGAGCCGGTCGCGGTATGCGGTCGCCAGCTCGAGCACTGCGGGTCCGAGTGCGTAGCGCCGGGTCTCGGGGTCGGTGGTCAGGAGGTCGCGTTCACGCAGCGAGGTGAGGATCCGATGCACTACGGCCTTCGACACGCCGAGCTCCTTGGAGATCTCGGTGACACCGAGGCTGCTCGGTGATCTGGCGAACAGGAACAGCACATCAGCGGCCCGCTCAATAGCGGCGACGCTGCGGCTGGTGCCCGTGACTGAGTCCATTGATTCTGCTGTTCCGCTCAGGGGAATGAGGTTAGCGGATGTTCGCTGGTGAGGGCTGTGTCCGCTGGGAAAGGTTGCCAACATACACGACTTTGCGGAACACTAGAGCCGATGTTCCCCTGGGAGAAACAACGTTCCGCATGAGCGGGCCTCTGTCCGACCTGCGTGTCCTCGATGCCTCCACCGTCATCGCCGGGCCGATGATAGGCCAGATCATGGCCGACTTCGGCGCGGACGTGGTCAAGATAGAGCACCCCCAGACAGGCGACAGCATGCGGGGACACGGCACCCACAAGGACGGTCACGGCCTCTGGTGGAAGATCGTGGCGCGCAACAAGCGTTGCCTGGGGCTGAACCTGAACCACCCTGACGGTGCCGAGGTGTTCTTGAACCTGGCAGCCGACGCCGATGTGGTCATCGAGAACTTCAGGCCCGGCACCCTGGAGCGCTGGGGCCTGGGCCCCGAAGTGCTGTCGGCGCGCAACCCTGGGCTGATTGTTTGCCGAGTCACTGGATTCGGGCAGACCGGCCCGTATGCCGCACGGCCTGCGTTCGGGACCTTGATCGAGGCCATGAGCGGGTTCGCCCACATGACCGGCGAGTCCGACCGGCCCCCCACGCTGCCCCCCTTCGGACTCGCCGACAGCTTCGCGGGTGTCAGTGGAGTCGCCGCGGTGCTGATGGCGCTGCACCACCGCCACGCCACCGGGGAGGGACAGACCGTCGACCTGTCGATCCTTGAACCGCTCGTCGCCGCGCTCGGACCCCACATCATCGCCTGGGACCAGACCGGCGAGGTCGCGCGGCGCAGCGGCAACCGCTCGCTGAACAACGCGCCCCGCAACACCTACCTCACTGCCGACGGCCGCTGGGTGGCAGTGTCGAGCAGCACCGACGCAGTCGCCCGGCGAACAATCGAGCTGGTGGGCCGGGGCGATCTGGCAGGTGAGGGATGGTTCGCCACCGGTGCCGGCCGGGCCGCCCACACCGACGAGATCGACGACGCCGTGGCCGCATGGATCGGTCGACGCCCTCTCGAAGAAGTCGTTGAAGCATTCGCCGGCGCCGACGTGGCGCTCGCACCGGTGTACGACGTGGAGCAGTACGTCGCTGATCCGCAGGTGCAGGCACGCGAAGCCGTGGTCACCGTCGATGACCCCGACCTGGGTCCGCTGCGGATGCAGAACGTCCTGTTCGGTCTGTCCGCCACACCCGGCGAGATCCGCCATCCTGGACGGACCTTGGGCGCAGACACCGACGAGGTGTTGGCCGCTGCCGGGGTCAGCGCCGAGCAACTAGCGGATCTGCGGGATCGGGGAGTGATCACATGAGCAGGCAGGACCCGGTGCCAGTCGCCGCTGGTTCGGTTCCGGCCGTCGAAGACTCGGTGCCAGTCGGCGAAGACTCAGTGCCAGTCGCCGCTGGTTCGGTGCCAGTCGCCGAAGACTCAGTGCCAGTCGCCGCTCTATTGGGGATGCTCGCCGAAGCCGACGTGTACGACCTCGGGCGCCCGATGCGAAACGGTATGGCCCAGTCACCGAACCACCCGATGTTCCGCCACTGCCTCGACCGGCGCCACGGCGAACGAGTGCGCGCAGACGGTTCTTCGGCGGCCGCCGACCTGCTGACGACCGGCTGCCACGTCGGCACACATGTGGACGCGCTGGCCCATGTCAGCCACCAGGGCCTGCTGCACGGCGGCGTGGACGCGCACCAAGCCCAGGAGGGCGGGAACTTCGAGGTGCTGGGGATCCAGGAACTGCAGCCGTTCGTGGGCCGCGGTGTGATGCTGGACATCGCCGGGCTGTGCGAGGAGGAGGTTTGCAACGGCGGCCACGAGATCAGCGTGACCGAACTCGAGGCCGCGGCGACGCGTCAAGGCACGCCTCTGTACCCCGGTGACGCGGTGCTTATACGCAGCGGCTGGGGTGCCTACTTCGACGACCCCGACCGTTACCGCGGCACCGACAGCGGAGTGCCGGGAGTCGGTGAGAGCGGCGCGCAATGGTTGGCTGAGCAGGGAGCAGCCCTCGTCGGGGCCGACACTCTGGCCTTCGAATGCATCCCCGCTGGACAGGGCCATGCTCTGCTTCCGGCTCACCGCGTCCTGCTGGTGGAGCAGGGCATCAACATCATCGAGGCTCTGGAACTGGACGGGCTGGCCGACGCCGGAGTCTACGAGTTCGTGTTCGTGCTCTCCCATCTCAACATCCACGGCGCCACCGGCGCCCCGGCCCGCCCGCTGGCCATCGCATGAGGTCGCGCGCATGAGCACGGTCGTCTCGCAACTGGCGGGGCTGGCGGACGGCCCGGTGCCCGAAAAGGTACGAGCCGGCATCTGCTCGCGCATCATCGACATCGTGGGCATCGCCGGGCGGGCCTCGACGCTGGAGACCTCCCAAGCTGTGATCGGGTTCGCCGTTGATCAGGGCACGGCCCCCCAGGCCACCGCCATCGGTGCTCCACGGGCCGTCTCAGCAGCCGAGGCCGCCTTCGTCAACGGCGTGCTGGCCCACTCACTGGACTACGACGACACACACCTGCCGTCGATCCTGCACCCCAGCGCACCGGTGGTGCCCGCGGCGCTGGCGGTGGCCGAGTGGCAGTCGGCATCAGGGGCGGCCCTGCTTGATGCTGTGGCGGTGGGCCTGGAGACGACCGTGCGCCTCGGCATGGGCGGATACGACCCGCAGGCCCGCCAGTCGGTGTACTTCGAGAGAGGTCAACACGCCACCTCCATCTGCGGCGCGGTGGGATCGGCGGCCGCCGCCGGCCGTCTGCTGCAACTGGGCCGCGACGGGATCGCCCACGCCATGGGAATCGCCTGCAGCATGGCCAGCGGGATCATCGAAGCCAACCGGGCTGGCGGGACCGTGAAACGGCTCCACTGCGGCTGGGCCGCCCGGGCCGGGGTCACCGCGGCCCAGCTCGCGGCGCGGGGCATCACCGCACCGCCGACCGCTATCGAAGGCCGGTTCGGGCTGTTCCAGGCGTTCCTGGGCGACCAGTCCAACCTCGACGCGGTCACCGCCGCGCTGTCAGACCGCTGGCATTGCGATGAGATCTTCTACAAGCCGTATCCAGCGAACCACTTCACCCACACGGGTATCGACGCCGCCATGGCCCTGCGCCGCCGGGGAGTGTGTGCCTCAGATGTCGTATGCGCCACGCTGGAAGTGGCACCGCCGACGGTGCGGACGATCGGCGAGCCGATCGAGGCCAAGCGGAAGCCCGAATCCGGGTATCAAGCCCAGTTCAGCGGCCCCTACACGGTGGTTGCCGGGTTGCTGGGCGGCGCCGGGCTGGGCGTTGGCCTGGACGATTTCAGCGATGCGCTGGCAGCTGACCCGCTTCGTCGTGAACTGATGGCACGGGTCGATGTCGCCGGTGACCCCCGGCTGATGGAGATATACCCGAACCAACTCCCTGCCCGGTTGAGCGTCACGACCACGTCGGCCGAGACATTGGTGGAGGAGGTTCTCGCCAACCGGGGCGGACCAAACCGGCCCCTGTCAACGTCGGAGCTGGCAGCCAAGTACACCAACAACACCGCGGGCCTGTTGCCGAGCGAGGTCGCGGCCAGAATCCACGAGAGGTTGTCGGGCCTCTCCGACATCGACTCCGTCGACGGACTGCTGGATCCTCTGCAACGAACCCGCCTGCCGGAGGTGCGCCCATGACCGACCTGATCATCACCGGCGCCACCGTGGTCCGACCAGACGTCGGCACAGTCGACCAGACAGACATAGCGATCAGCGGCGGGAGGGTCAGCGCTCTGGGCATGGGGCTCGCCGCCGCCGCGCCCGCCGCGCCCGCCTCGACCGAGGTGTTCGACGCATCGGGACTCATCGCCTTTCCCGGGTCGGTCGATGCCCACACGCACATGGGCATCTACAACCCGCTGCCGGTCGATTCCGCAAGCGAGAGCCGGGCCGCCGCCCAGGGTGGCACGACCACGGTGATCAACTACATGAGGACCGGTCAGTACTACCTCAACCGGGGCGGCCCCTACGCCGAGTTCTTCCCTGAGGTGCTGCGACAGATCCAAGGCAACAGCCATGTGGACTATGCCTTCCACCTGGCCCCCATGCAGGCGAGCCACATAGACGAGATCCCCATGCTGGCAACAGAGCACGGGGTGACCTCGTTCAAGATCTTCATGTTCTACGGCGGTCACGGCCTGCACGGCGCCAGCGACGACCAGTCCGAGTTCTTGATGACTCCGCCCGGCGAACGCTACGACTACGCCCACTTCGAGTTCATCATGCGGGGCATCGCCGAGGCTCGCCGCAACCACCCGGAACTCGCCGATGCGCTGTCGCTGTCACTGCACTGCGAAACCGCTGAGATCATGACTGCCTACACCAGGATGGTCGAGGAGGCGGGGGAGCTGACCGGGCTCGCCGCGTACTCGGATTCGAGACCTGCGCACTCCGAGGGGCTGGCGGTCACCATCGCCTCGTATCTGGCCCATGAGACCGAGGTTGTCAACATCAACCTGCTGCACCTGTCGTCGGCCAAGGCCGTGGACGCGGCCCTGCGAATGCAGCGGTGCTTCGAGAACGTCGATTTCCGCCACGAGGTCACCATCGGGCATCTGCTGGTGGACATCGAGACCTCCGGCGACCCGTGGGGGAAGGTCAACCCACCGATCCGGCCCCGAGCGGATGTGGAGGCGCTCTGGGAGCATGTCCTCGCCGGTGAACTGGACTGGGTTGTGAGCGACCACGCGTGCTGTCGCACCGAGGCCAAGGTGTCCGCTGAGAATCCGGATGACATCTGGCTTGCCAAGAGCGGTTTCGGAGGAACCGAGTATCTGCTCAACGGGCTCTATTCGGAGGGGACCAGACGGGGCTTGGGTCTGGTCGACATGGCCCGCATGCTGGCCTGGAACCCGGCCCGGCGGTTCGGGCTCGGCACCAAGGGAACCATCGGCGTCGGTTTCGACGCCGACATCGCCCTGTTGGACCCGTCGGTGAGCCATGTGGTGTCGGCCGCCGAGTCGGAGTCGAGCCAGGGCTACACGCCGTTCGAGGGCCAGGAGCTCAACGGCCAGGTGCGTCATGTCTGGTTGCGAGGCCAACGAATCCTCGCTGACGGGCTGGTGGTCGGCGACCCGACCGGCGAGTACCAAAAGAGACCGACGTGAAGTGCATCAACGGTGTGGACGGCATTGACCGGGTGGTTGGATCGGACCTTGTGGACGGCACTGACCGGGTGGGCAGTGCGATCGGCGTGAATAGAACCGACCGGGTGGTTGGATCGGACCGTGTGGACGGCATTGACCGGGCAGGCCGTGCGGTCTGGCGCGCGCGGTTGGCGAGATCAGCGAGGCTGGGGGAAACCGCCGGCCTTGGCGACCAGGCTGGGCACTCCATGGCCGAGTTGGGTTTCGAGCCAGGTGCTGGCGTCGATCAGGGCGTCGAGGTCCAGGCCGGTGTCATAGCCCATCTCATGCAGCAGGTACACAACGTCTTCGGTGGCCACGTTGCCGGTGGCTCTTGGTGCGAACGGGCACCCGCCGACTCCGCCGAGGCTCGAGTCGAAGATTCGCACTCCAACGTCGATCGCCGCGGCGACGTTGGCCAACGCAGTGTTGCGGGTGTTGTGGAAATGCCCCCGCAAAGCGACTCCCGGAGCCCGCTGCGCCGCACCGGCGAACAAAGCTCCGACCTGTGTCGGCACGCCCGCGCCGATCGTGTCGGCGAGGGCCAGTTCGTCAGGCTGCGTGTCGGCCAGCTCAGATACTATGTCGAGCACCCTGCCGGGGTCGACCCGTCCCTCATAGGGGCATCCGCACACCGCCGAGACCGTCACCACGGTCTTGGTCCCAGCCGCACGGGCAGTGTCGCTGATGGTGCGCCAGCGCTGTATCGACTCGGCGATCGTGGCCCGTTGGTTGGCTTGGGAGAACGTCTCGGTGGCGACGACCACGCCGCAGACCTCGTCTACACCAGCGGCGACTGCCCGCTGCACGCCTCGCTCATTGAGCGCCAGGGCGCTGTAACTCACGCCGCTGTTCCTCGGCGCCGCGGCCATGACCGCATCTCCGTCGGCCATTTTCGGCACTGCTGCGGGGTTGACGAAGCTGGCAGCCTCGATGCGGCTGTGGCCTGCGGCAATCAGCCGTTCGATGAGTTCGACTTTCTGTGCCGTGCTGAGATCGGCGGGGTCGGCCTGCAAGCCGTCTCGGGGCGCAACCTCGACGATCTGGATGCACTCGGTCACACCGCCGAGCATACTGGTAGCCCATGACTGGGGCGCTTTCCGATATCCGTGTGATCGAGATGGGCACGCTGCTGGCCGGGCCGTTCTGCGGCCAACAACTGGCCGACCACGGTGCCGAGGTCATCAAGATCGAGCCTCCCGCAACGGGTGACCCGATGCGCGCCTGGGGCCAGGAGAAAGCCGACGGCAAGTCGCTGTGGTGGCCGGTGGTCGGTCGGGGCAAGAAGTCCGTCACGATCAACCTCCGTGAAGCGGCAGGGCAGGACCTGGTGCGCCGGTTGGTGGCCGACGCCGATGTACTGGTGGAGAACTTTCGGCCGGGCACGCTCGAGAAATGGGGCCTTGCTCCCGAAGCCCTGCAGGCTCTCAACCCGCGACTGATCGTGACTCGTGTGTCGGGTTACGGCCAGACCGGGCCGTACTCGACCCAGCCGGGTTTCGGGGCAATCGGCGAGGCGCTGGGAGGGATCCGCTACACCACTGGCGACCCGGATTCGATGCCCAGCCGAACCGGCATCAGCATCGGCGACACGCTCACCGCCATGTTCGCCACGATCGGCACCCTCAACGCGATCCATGCCCGCGAGCGCACCGGCAAGGGCCAGATCGTCGACGCCGCGCTCTATGAGTCGGTGCTGGCAGTGATGGAGTCGCTGCTGACCGAATACCACGTTGCCGGGTTCATCCGGGAGCGCACCGGTTCGATGATTCCCAACATCGCACCGGCCAACGCGTATCCGACCCGCGACGACAAGATCCACCTGATCTCCGGCAACCAGGACACTGTGTGGCGACGGCTGGCGCAGGCCATGGGCCGCCCCGAATTGGGTGACGATCCTCGTTTCGCCACTCACGTCGCCCGAGGAGACAACCAGCTCGAACTCGACGAACTGATTGCTGAGTGGACGGCCACTGTCGACGCCGAGGAGCTGCACCGACTGCTCAACGAACACAGCGTCCCCAACGGTCAGATCTACCGCGCCCCGGAGATGCTGGCCGACGATCATTTCGCTGCCCGCGAGGCGATCGTCTGGGTCGACACCGATGATTTCGGTGAGGTGCCGATGCAGAACGTGGTGCCGAAGATGTCGGACACTCCGGGGTCTGTCGATTGGTCGGGCCCGGCCCTGGGAGAGCACAACGACGAGGTCTTCGGCGGTGTCTTGGGGCTCAGCACCGAGTCTCTGGCTCAGTTGCGTGCCACTGGGATCATCGGCTGATGCAGATCATGACCCCATGACCGACGCTGTGACCGGTGAGGGCGTGACTGGCGACGCTGTGACCGGCGGGGGGATGGTTGGCGACGGGGTGACCGGCGAGGGCGTGACTGGCGACGCTGTGACCGGCGGGGGCATGGTTGGCGACGGGGTGACCGGCGAGGGCGTGACTGGCGACGCTGTGACCGGCGGGGGCATGGTTGGCGACGGGGTGACCGGCGACGGGTTGCTCGACGACTATCGCCGTGCCGGGTTCAACAACCGGCTGGGATTCGGGGAACGGCCCGCGCTCGTGGTGATCGACTTCTGCCGGGCGTACCTCGATGAGGCATCGCCGCTGCATGCTGGCGTGGAGGACGCCCGCGCCTCGTGTGTGCGAGTGTTGAACGCTGCCCGAACCGCCCAGATCCCGGTGCTGCACACCCGGGTGGAGTTCCAGCCCGGCGGGGCCGACGGCGGGATCTTCTTCCGCAAGGTCGGCGCCCTCGAATGCTTCGTGAGAGGCAACCCGCTCGGCAAGTACGGGGCCGGCCTCGAACCCTCCGACAGTGAAGTGGTCGTGGTGAAGCAGTACGCCTCTGGATTCTTCGGCACTTCGCTGGCTTCCACTCTCACCTCCATGGGTGTCGACACTCTGATCTGCACCGGGGTCTCCACCAGCGGTTGCGTCAGGGCCACGGCGCTCGATGCCTGCCAGCACGGGTTCGTGCCGATCGTGGTGCGCGATGCCTGCGGAGACCGAGACGCGGCGGTGCATGAATCCAACCTGTTCGACCTCGACGCCAAATACGCCGATGTCGTGTCCGAACACGAAGTGCTCGCCTACCTGGCGACACTGACCGCCTGAGCCACAGGCGGGTTACTGGTAGGAGACGAACAGGGGGGTGGGGGTGAGCGCCAGGCACAACCAAACCACCCACCAACCCGGACCCGCCCAATCCCTCACCGCCTACGATCACTAGTCGTGTGTCGTAGTATTGTCTAGGGCGGTTCGGGCTCGTTTGACTTTGGTGATGATCTGTTCGGCGGTTTTGGTCCATTTGAGGGGTTGGGGGTCATGGTTCGGGTGCGCGGCCCAGTGCTCGATGGTGTTTTGAGTTCGGCGACGGAGTTGAAGGGCCGGGGTTTGAGGGCTTTGCGGGTGAGGATCGAAAACCAGCCTTAGACGAGGTTGGCCCCCCTTGAGCTGGTGGGGGTGAAGTGAAGGTCCCAGCGCTCGCGGCGGGGGTGGGCGAGCCATTTGCCTACGGGTTGGGACTTGTGCGCCGAGAGGTTGTCCAAGACGACGTGGATGTCGAGATGGGTCGGGGTGTGAAGGTCGATCCATTTGCACAACGCCAACACGTCAGCTAGGGGCGCAGCCCCCGCACACGCCCCAACCAAATAACCGACGAACCACTAGGGCCAGACCGGAACACGTGGTGCAGACACTGGACACCTTCGATGGACATCTAAAGCAATCGAGACAGTGATCTGAGGGACGGGGCGGGTATGGGGTCCACGGGGTGGGACGTCCTTCGTCACGCCGTACGGCTATAGCCTTGCTGTATGGCTGTGGACTTCGACAAATGGGAGGGGAATCTGGCTGGGCGCGATGACCCTCTCAACCCGGCGGTCATCAAGGTCCCGATCAAGCCGAGTCCGAGGGGCGGATCTGGGACCTTCCTCGCTGCTGACGGTGATGGCGAACAATGGTGGGTCAAGCCTTTGAACAACAAGCAGGATGAACGCGTCACGGTTACAGAGGCCATCGTCGCTGCGGTTGGAGCGCTCATTGACGCCCCGGTCTGCGATTCGGCCATCGTTTTCCTGCCCCCCGAGATCGAGGGGTGGGAGTTCCGGCCCGGCTCCAAGATCGAAAGGGGATACGCCCATGCGTCGCGAGCAGTTACGGACGCCGTTGAGGATCGGTCGCTGCGGCATCGAGAACGAGATGACAATGCCCAACGGCATGTTGGAGCATTTGCCATCTACGATTGGTGTTGGGGTGGTGACGAGCAGTGGCTCTATGCCGAGCCAGAGGACCGCAAGCTGTACAGCCATGACCACGGCTGGTACCTGCCCGAGACAGGCCCGACTTGGGACGTTGAGGCGTTGGTCAACCGAGTAGGCGAGCCCCACAAGGCGAGTTGGTCACCAAAGGGCCTCGACTCGGCAGAGATCGCGGCGTGTGCCGAGCGACTCCAGACGCCCAAACACGACGAACTTGTCGCTACTCTCAGCGGAATTCCCAAGTCGTGGCCGGTGAGCGACTTGGAGTTAGAGAGAGTCGGCTGGTTTCTTGAGAGCAGAGCCCCTGAGGTTGCTGCCAGACTAGAATCAATGGGAGGAGCGCCGTGAGGTACATCTATTCGCTTATCCGTTTCGTGCCGGACCCGGCGCGGGGCGAGTTTGTGAACGTCGGAGCGATCGTCGGCAGTGAGGAGTCATCGGAGTGGCAAGTGCGACAAATCGAGAACCCCAAGCGTGCGCGCGCGATCGATGAGAACGCCTCGCTCGATGCGGTTTGGTCGTTCATCGATCGTGTTGGAATTGAGATCGACAACTTCGAAGCAGCAACGCAGTCCTTGTTGGGGCCCGATGTTGAGTTAACGGAGGACTGGCTCTGGCGTCTTCACGCTGATCACCAGAACATCGTTCAGCTGAGCGCACCGGTACCGATGGTCGCTGAGTCGGCCGACGAGGCTTTGGAGAGCGTCTTCGACCTGATGGTGCTCGATCCTGCAGTTCGCAAGTACTCCTTCACGAAGAAGCACACAGCTCTTGCTGCGTTGCGTCGCGCCTACGACAAGTTTGAGATCGCCAAAGGAAGGGAACGTCGGGAGCGTGTGACCTTGAGGACTCCTCATCACGCAGCACTCTTCGACTTTGCCGTCACTAACGGCCAGGTCGTTCAACTAACGCAGGCCTGGTCCTTCCAGGTTCCTGACCAAGCTACGCTCGCCGAGCAGGTGAAGGCATGGGGATGGACCGTGCAAGAGGCGCTCCACACCGGAGGTCGCGTTTGCACTCCTGTGGGGGAGTTCGATGCGGGAACGGATGTGGCTGTCGAAGTAGTCTACGTGCCCGCGCTCCCTACGCGTCCCGCGCCAGCGTTTGTAGACGCTGAGCACGTATTTGATGAGTTAGGCGTTCGGGCTGTTTCTCACGATCAAGCGGGCGATGTCGCGCGGCGGGCACGAGAATTGCTCGGGCCGCTGCCGAAGTAGCTACTCGGGTGGTTGGCGCTGCGGTTCCTAGCCGCTGTCGAGGCCGGTGCCTATGGGCGAGTCGGGTTGCCCCATCTCCACCACCAACCGTCGCAATGGATCCAAACCGAGATCGACGAGGCTCGAGGGAAGTTTCGCGAACGCTACCGGGGGTGCGATGCTTCGCGGCGATGCGGGCCGAAAAGCTGGCGGGAGAATGCGCTCGCACTGTCTCCCTTTTGGCTCATAGAGGGGCTCGCTCCCTTGTCGACGCTGGAGCACAGCTTCCCGGCCACGGCCATCATGCATCTGCGGTCGACGATGAACTCCCGCCCTTGACCGCCTGAGCCACAGGCGGGTTACTGGTAGGAGACGAACAGGGGGGTGGGGGTGAGCGCTAGGACCTCGGCGGGCGTGGCGGTCGGAGAGTCCTCGTCGTAGAAGTTCTTCCAACCCCAGTAGAACTGGCCGGCGTCAGGCAGGCCGGTCAGGGCGTTCCAGGTGCTGTACTTGGTCGGGAGGGGACCCTGACCGTCCATGTGGATCAGAACCGCAAGTTCGGGGGGCGTCTGCACGAGTTGGCGGTTCGTGATCATGGAGAACCTGAACTGGTGGAGCACCAGCAGTTTCTGTGGAAGGGACTCTTCACGGACGATCCCGGCCAGCCACCGCACAACCTCGTTGATCTCAGCCGCGTCCACGGTGCCGATCTGGCGCAGATGACGTTGACCCGGCTTGAGCCTCCACTCAGGGTCGAGCGCAAGACCCACATGGGGGAACCGCAGGAACTCCTCGTAGAGCTTCGCCTGCGACAGATAGTCGGACAGTCCCGGCTGGAGGTCCAAGACCACGTAGATGCCGTTGGCCGCAGCGACCTCGATCCAGGGCCTGATCACATCCAGAGCAGTCTCATTGGAGAAGTCGCCGCCGTAGCCGGCGTCGCCCGCAGCAACGGTGGCGATGATCTCGAACGTGGGCAGCACCGCGATGCCGTCCGCGTCGTAGCCCTGAGCAATGGAACGGAGGCGTTCGACGGCCTCGTGCGGACCCTGCTCCCCGAGAACTCCAAGACTCGAGGTCTGAGGATGGCCGTAGACGGCCACCATGCGACGGCGGGGTTCGGAGTCGAACAGCAGACCACCACCGTCAGGTGCCTCGTCGCCGCGGCGGATCAGATCGAGGTACCGGGTTGCGCCCTCGCCGAAGTCTGAGAGGAGTACCACCTCAGATGCCGCGGCGATCATCTCGCGCGCCTCAGCAGAGGCCCCTCCGATGTCGTTGGGCACCGTGATCACCGGCACCCCGATCTGGTGAGCGATCGCCGCCATGGGCACGGCCAGCGCAAAGTTGTCGAACAACCACACGCGCTCGCCGGACAGACCGTCGCGCGACAGTCTCGCCTGGGGATCGATGGTCACAGACTCGGTGGCGTAGTCGCCGAACGTGACGCGGAGAATCCGCCTCGGGATTCCCGCAGTGAGTACCCGTTCGGGCCCCAGACGCTCGAGCTCAACCAACAGCGGGTCGTCGATCCAGCGTCCTATCAGCAGCAACGGCCCCTGAATCTCACGGGACTGGAGCGTGACCACCGAGGCTGGATCGTCGGCATAGGCAAGCCCGACCTCGTTGGCGCATCCGTACAGAACCTTGGATATCTCGATGCTTGCCGGCGCTGGGTCGAGACCGGCCAGACGCGTCCCAAGATCGGACAGGACCGCGTCGTCGGGCTCATGAGGTGGACAATCGTCCCCTGACCTGGCTGTCCCGGGCGATTCGGCCCCGTCGGTGCTGTCGGGATCGCGGGATCCGTTTACCGTCGGGTCATCGGTGGTTATGGACTCCCCCGTCTCGGAGAGTTCACCGGTGCCGTCCGAGGTGCCCGTATCCGCGTTTCGGTCTTCGTTGTCTACAAAAGCACAGGACGCCAGTACCAACAGGGCCACCATGAACAGATACCGGCACCTGGGACGCGCAGGGATTCGGCTGGGTTTTGGCCACAGAGCATCCAGCAAACCCAATTCGACCTCCCGGTGTCATGCAAGTCGCAGACTAACCCACCAACAACACATTGTTGCGTCTCAACCAAGCCGATTGGTAGGGGACAAGCCATGGCCGCAGACGACTCTGAGAAGAGCAAGCCGACAGCAATGCGGAGGAGCTTCACTCCCCGCTACATAGTCGAGTTCTAGTTCCGCGGAGCACTCAAGGATTCGGGCTCCGGCTTCGATCAGCGGTAGAGGTCCTTCCTGGTGTCTGAGGACTGGCTCGCCCGCCCCGACGCCAAGGGCCATGAGGCTCGCAGCCAGCGGCGCTCCGCTGCTGTTGAAGGCGACGCAGGAGCGGCTGCCGACCAGCCGGGCGAAGGCCGTCTCCAACTCCGCCACGTCGAGTTCGCCGACCTCGGTCTCGCCGCAGCGGAACAGCCGCCCCGACACCAGAAGTTCGTTCACCCGCTCGATCCCCGAACCTGGAACCGGCGGCGGCGACGTGAAGTCAAGCCCGATCGTGGGAAGCCCTGTCATCAGTCCTATACCAGCGCGCTGAAACCGCCGTACGTGCGGGAGTCAGGGCGCTCGGCCGGTTTCGGGTGCGTTCGGGATGTCGAGCTGACGATCTTGTCGGACACGCCGATTCGCTCGGGGAAATGCCTATGGTCGTGTAGCCGTTCGGTTACTGAAGGTGTGTGTAACTGTTCGATCGCATCTTGCCGTGTAACTGATCGGCGATATCCTTTCTGGATGTACTCGGGCGCTGGATCAGCAAGCAGCCTCTCACGAGTGCCGCTCGTTCGCCCCCTCGAGGTGGGCTGCGCCATCTGAGCGATCCGCACCGAGCGCGACTTGACCCAAGCAGAGCTCGCCGCCGCCGCAGGAATCGGGTCTCGTCGGTCTCGCAGAAAAGCTGCGACGCTCCCGCTCGGAAATCTGTGAACGCGTCATTGAACTCGCAAACGGGCTGCCTGCAGCGATGGACGCCACAGTTGACAGGCCCCCAGGTGTCGCCGTCAACCCTCAACGCATCGAAAGCCACGTCGAAGAACTCCGCGGGTGAGCGCAGAAGTGCGAACGCTTGGCCCAGACGACATTGCGGGCACGACCTTGAGATCAGCTCTAGGCGGTTCCCCACTCCGAGCTTCACCGGCCCGGCTCGGCAACTAGCCTCTGGTCGACGGCATACGAGGAGGGCCGGGTGAAGGTTGACGCATTTGAGACGTTCGTGGTCGCAAACCCGCCGCCCTCGTTCGGTGGGCGGTACTTCATCTTCGTGAAGCTCGTCGCCGACGACGGAACGGTCGGCTACGGAGAGGTCTACACCGCCACCTTCCACCCGCATGTCGTTGCCGCCATGATCGAAGACGTCTGCGAGCGCTGTCTCATCGGCCACGACCCCTTCCACATCGAGGCCCTGTGGCGCAACGTCTACGGACGGGGCTACACGGCCCGGCCCGATGTCTCGCTCATCAGCGTCCTCAGCGGAATCGAGATCGCCTGCTGGGACCTCATCGGCAAAGCAGTCGACAAACCCGTCTACGAACTGCTCGGCGGCCAGGTCCACCGCCAGCTCCGCAGCTACACATACCTGTACCCCTCCGCGTCCGACGGCACCGACCCCTACACCGAGAACCGCGTCTACAACGACCCCGAACTCGCAGCCCAACGAGCCTCAGAAGAAGTCGAACGAGGGTTCACCGCAGTGAAATTCGACCCCGCCGGGCCCTACACCGTCTACGACGGCCACATGCCCAGCCTCGAAGACATCGAACGCAGCCGAGCCTTCGTCGCCGCCATCCGAGAAGCGGTGGGAACCAGAGCCGACCTGCTCTTCGGCACCCACGGCCAGTTCACCGCAGCAGGCGCCATCCGCCTCGCCCGAGCCCTCGAACCCTACGACCCGATGTGGTTCGAAGAACCCGTACCACCCGACAACATCGAAGAGATGGCCAGAGTCGCCCGCCAGACCTCGATCCCGATCGCCACCGGCGAGCGCCTCACCACCAAGTACGAGTTCGCCCGAGTAGTCGAAGCCCAGGCCGCCGCCATCGTTCAACCCGCCCTCGGCCGGTCCGGGGGAATCCTGGAGACCAAGAAGATCGCCTCGATAGCCGAGACCCACCATGTGCAGATCGCCCCGCACCTCTACTGCGGCCCGATCGAAGCGCTCGCCAACATCGCCCTGGCCGCCTGCACCCCCAACTTCCTGATCCTCGAGGTGATCCAGACCTTCGCTGGCTTCTACGCCGACCTCCTCACCACCCCCATCGACTGGCACCACGGCTACGTCATCCCGCCGCAGGCACCCGGCCTCGGTGCCGACCTCAACGAAGACCTGGCCCGAGCCAACCCCTACAACGACCCTCACCTGCACCTGGAACCCCAAAACCACCCCCACCCCTCCCAGTAGCGACGTTTAGTACATCCGTTATGTACTATTCGAAAACGGTAGAGAAAACTTTGAATTTTATACATAAAGTTCATAACTTAGTGACCGCCTCGCGGTGGCTCAGGGCGTCAGGAGTGCTTCGGGCGTGCTGTGTATCTGGCTGTGCGCCGTTCCCCGGTCATCGCGAGTTCGCCGCTGTCGCGCAACTGCCGCAGGAGATGTCCAGCCTGGAGTGGAGCGATCTGGCACAACTCAGCGGCTTCGCCTCGGCTGATCGAACCGTGCCGCTCCACAAAGGTGAGCACCATCTCCCGCTGCTGAATCTTCTCAAACCCCTTGGTACGAACATACTCTGCCAGCTCGCCGAGTTGCCGGTACAGGGCCGCGGACATGTGATAGGTACGTGCCCTGCTCTCGCCGCGGGACTCGAGCAACCCCCGTTCAACGAGCGCATTGAGCTCGGCCCGAGCTGAAGACGTGTCGATTTGAAACAACTCGGCGGCCCGAGCGGTGGTGATCCTGCGTTCGGCCCGAATCTCGTGCAGTGTGAGCAGATCCCGCAGGTCCAACTCCTCTCCCGAGCGGCGGAATTGGGCGATATAGCCTGCGAGGTCAGAATCGGCGGGCCCGGATCGAACGCGAACGATCACCGAGTCGGTCGTGCTGCCGCTGTAGTCCGGCGGTGGTCTGCCGAGTGACAACTGTTGCTCGAACACCCGACTGATCCCGCGTCCGACACGGTCGACGAGACCGGCCCGTTTGAAGGCTTCGGCGAGAGCGGGATTACGAGGGCGAGGCATTACCGACATCAAGTTGCTCGTGTTGACCCCAGGTGGGAACCCTCCCGGGTTCGAGACCGTCAGCGAGCCCCCGTTCATCCGGACCAGTGTCGGCCCCAGCTTGGTGTAGTCGCGATGCACCAGTGAATTGGCGATCAACTCCCGAATCGTGGACTCCGCATATTGAGGCAAGGGAATACGGAACAGCCCGACCTCAACGTCTTCCTCGGTGTTTCGAGCATCCACACGCTCGACCAGCTGAGCCATGGCACGCAGCAGTGGGTTGTGGCTGATTTCATTCGCCCGTATCTCAGTGCCGTCGAGTTCTTGAAAGCCGATCTCGTGGGCCGGAACGTGCCGACGGATGGCTTCGGCCGTCCCGAACAGTAGAACGGCGCCGACCGTCAGCCGGTCGTCACGATCCACCAGGCTGAGCGCTCGCAGAAGTTCAGTGTCCGACAATGAACTGAGTGCATTGTCACCATCGCCTTGGCGGGCGAGTCCGCGCATTCGGTTCAGTTCGTTCCCGTCAAGGTCCTCCAACAAGATCCCATCAAGCACTCGCTGAGAGAAATCCGTCTCGCCCGCCGCAGCCGCCAATACCTCATGCGGACGCATCGGCAGGCATTGCGGGCTGCCTTTGACATCCACAGTTCGGCGAACGTAGCGGCCCCTGCTTGTGGCGTGAACCGAATCTGAGGCGGGCACCTCAATGACAGCAACGAGTTCGTTCTCGACCGTGACCGTTTCGACAGCGACCGTGATTGGCGGTTCTGTACGGGTCGAGATTGTTGCGGCGAGCCGCTGAGGATCGGCATATTCCTTCTTGTCTGGGTTGATCCCGTTGATCGCGCCGTTGTCGGTCACTCCGAGCAGCAATCGGCCTCCGTCGGCGTTGGCCAGGCACACGACGGCTTCTGCGAGGTCGTCTTGGCCGACCCCGCCTCCCTTGAACTCGACGGTGAGCGTTTCGCCGACGCTAGCAAGTTCGGCTACTTCGTCCGGATCCACCCACAAATTATATACATGAATTATGTACTATTTGAAATCGGTAGTACAAACTTTAAGAATTGTACATAAAGTTCATAACTGAAGTGCAGCAGCCGAAGATCCCATTGAATCCCACGGTCTTCGGCACTGAGCAGGGGGGCTAGGAGCGGGTTTAGCGGACGAAGACGGGGCGGTCGGCGTTGGAACGGTCGGGATCGTATTCGTAACCGTCCTCGGCGAACTCCGTCAGGGCCTTCGGTGACCGAACCCGATTGCGGATGATCCAACCGGCCATCGACCCGCGTGCCCGCTTGGCGAAGAAGCTCACGATCCTCGGCTCAGCACCGTTCTTGGAGTCGAGGAACACCGGACTCACCAGCCGGGCCTGAAGCTGGCCGGGGTTGACCGCGCCGAAATACTCGTTCGAGGCCAGGTTGATCAGCGCACGCGCACCCGGGCTCGCCTCGATATCAGCATTCAGCAGATCAGTGATCGAATCGCCCCAGAACCCGTACAGGTCTCTGCCACGGGCAGTAGCCACCCGGCTCCCCATCTCCAACCGGTACGGCTGCATAAGGTCCAGCGGCCGCAGCACCCCGTAGAGGCCCGACAGGATCCGCAACGTCTTCTGCGCATGCGTGAAGTCGCGTTCGCTGAACCTCTGCGGCGCCATCCCCAGGTAGACGTCGCCGTTGAAGGCCAACACCGCAGGCCGAGCATTCTCGGCAGTGAACGAGACCTGGAAATCCCCGAATCGTTCGTGGTTGAGCTCGGCCAGCGTCGGCGAGATCGACATCAGCTCACTGAGTTCTGACGGTGGCTTCTGCGCCATCACCTCGACCAGCTCCCGGCTGCGGTCCAAAAGCCGCGGCTCACTGCGCTTCTTCGTGACCAGCTTCGACTCGTAGTCCAGCGACTTAGCCGGGGAAACAACGATCAGCACACCATTGTTTCTACCCGAAAACCCAACCGATTCCCACCGCCGAGCCTCAGCTTGGGGGGATCGGGCGGCGGGGGGTGCCGAACGGTTCGGGGGCGACCACCACCGAGAATGAGTCACCATCGATCTCGACCACCAGGCAGGTGCCGGGAACCGCGGCGGCGACGGCCACCAAGGCGATACCGATACCGTGTCCCAGCCGCGGAGACCAGACAGCATTGCGAAGCTCACCAACGACTTGCCCGTCCAACCGCGCCGAACGGGGATGTTCCAAGGGCAGGACACCGGCCAGGCGCGAACCGTCGGCATCGACGAACGAGACGTTGACCAGACTGCGCTCCACACCGCGCTCCAAGAGCCGCCGCAAAGCCGCCTTGCCGATGAAGTCGTGTTCACCGTCAAGGTCCACCCACCTCCCGAGCCCCGCCTCGAACGGGTTCGTCGTCGAATCGTTGTCCGACCCATACGACAGCAGCCCGCTCTCGACCCGTTCAGCCGGATTGGGCGCACCCGGCCCGATCCCGAAACGGGCCCCGGCTGCCATCACCGTGTCCCAGAGCTCCGCTCCCCGAGAGCCGTCGGTCAAGAACAGTTCAAAACCGCTCTGCTTGCTCCAACCAGACCTGCACAGAACCAGTTCGATCCCGTCGAGGTCTGTGCCGACATGGTGAAAGAAGCCCAACGCACCGACAACCTCGGCACCGAACAGGTCAACGGCAAGGTCTTCAGCGCGAGGCCCCTGAATCGCCAACGGCGAGACGTCCGGCTCGAAGACACGCACATCGGCACCCCGTTCCGCGGCCACCGCCTTGGCCCAGAGCCCCAAGTCGCTGTCGGCGATCGAGAGCCAGAACCGGTCATCGTCGAGACACAGCGCCACCGGATCGTTGATCAGGTTGCCTTCGTGGTCACAGATCGGCGCGTAGCGAGCCCGACCAGGTTTCAGGCCCCCGAGGCTGCGGGCAGACAGGTACTGGGTGAATGCCGCGGCGTCACCGCCGACAATCTCAATCTGGCGTTGGGCGGCCACATCCCACAGTGCCACCCGCTCAGTCAGACGGCGATACTCCTCAGCCGGATCACCGAAAGAGATCGGCATGTACATGTGGTTGTAGACCGTGAAGGCGCTGACGCCCGCCGCCACCGTCGCCTCGTGGTACGGGGACTTCCGGACCCGAGGCCCGAACATGATCTCAGGCATCCCGAAGCATAGAAGCAACAGTTACCCAAAGGCTAACCGCTGAACTCAAATTGCTTGGTTGAGCAACGCGATCATTCGGTTCCGCGCCGGCCCCGCAACTGGGCGGGGGTGCCCCGCTGCGCTGCTCCCCGCCTGACCAGACACGGCCTCTCAGCATGGTCGACGAGCCGGTCGAAGGAATCGACATCAAGGATCGCGGCGGACCCGACGGCCGCGCCGAGTCGCCATGACCTGCTCGGCAGACCGGCGTAGGCATGGCGTTTTGCGGGTCGTGGTGAAAGAATACGGCTGTGGACGTTGACGAGCTTCGGATCAACGTTGACCGGCTCATGGCCAGGATCGACGAACTCGCCCAGATCGGCGCGATCGAGAACACTGACGGCTGCGCACGTCTGGCGCTGACCGACGAGGACAAGGCGGGCCGGGATCTGGTCGTCACCTGGATGCGCGACCTCGGCATGGAGATCACCATCGACGGGATCGGCAACGTCACCGCGGTGTGGGCGGGCCCAGACACTGACACCTCGCTCGATCCGGTGATGACGGGATCGCACATCGACACTGTCCGCACCGGCGGAAGATACGACGGCAACCTCGGAGTGCTGGCCGGCCTCGAAGTGGTCGAGACGATCGCCGAGGCCGGGCTGTCCACCCGCCGGCCGCTCGCGGTGGGGTTCTTCAGCGACGAGGAGGGCTCGAGGTTCCCGCCCGACATGCTGGGCAGCCTCGTCTATGTGGGCGGAATGAGCCTTGAGGAGGGTCTCGACACCGTCGGCATCGACGGGGCGGTGCTCGGCGAGGAGCTCGAGCGGATCGGTTACCGGGGCGGAGCACCCTGTCCGGCGGCCGCACCCCACGCCTTCGTGGAACTGCACATCGAACAGGGGCCGGTGCTGGAAGCCGAAGGAGTCACGATCGGGGCTGTGGAGAGCGTCCAAGGCATCAGCTGGACCGAGATCACCGTCAAGGGCCAATCGAACCATGCGGGCACCACACCCATGAACCTGAGGCGCGATCCCGGATATGTGGCGGCGCGAATCGCCACGTATGTGCGTGAACTGGCCCTTGAACTTGGGGGTCGCCAGGTGGCGACGGTCGGGCAGATCAAGCTGCACCCCAACCTGGTGAACGTGGTGGCCGCGAACGCCACACTCACAGTGGATCTCCGCAATACTGATGAGATGACCTTGCAGCAGGCAGAGAAACAGCTCGCCCGGTTCTGCGATGAGCTGGCCGAGAGTGAACAGGTCACGATCACCTCGCGGTCGCTGGCCCGTTTCGAACCGGTCGTCTTCGACCCTAGAGTTGTCGACCGGGTTGCCTGCACCGCCGAAGCGCTCGGGCATTCGGTCAAGCGCATGCCTTCAGGTGCCGGGCACGACGCGCAGATGCTTGCCCGGGTCTGTCCGACCGCCATGATCTTCACCCCGAGCTGGATGGGCCTATCGCACAACCCGTTCGAGTTCACCGAACCAGGCGACATCGCGGCCGGAACCAACGTATTGTTGCATGTACTGCGAGGCCTAGCCGACGAGGAAAGCTGACCCCAACCGCCGAAACTCCCCAACTATCGAAACGCCCCACCCGCCGAAACGCCCCACCCGCCGAGACGAGCAGCGCCATGACAACCTTTGAATTGAACGGAACCCCGGTCACGATCCGGGGCAACCATCCGCACCTGCTGAGCGCCCTGCGCGAGGAACTGGATGTCACCTCACCCAAAGACGGCTGCTCTCCCACCGGACAGTGCGGTTGCTGCACCGTGCTGATCGACGGCAAGGCTC
>MKWU01001538.1_pt1 | contig 39245 bp, 31 predicted proteins | sample 809101 | NCBI WGS metagenome assembly MKWU01 (sample SAMN05860141, study PRJNA318959) | sponge metagenome | host: Aplysina aerophoba | place: Slovenia: Piran, Adriatic Sea, Gulf of Piran | collected 2013-05-07
GCGGGTCAGATGCCCGTCGACCAGCCCAAGGCTGTCGTCAACGGGAAACAGCGACAGGCCGGGCTTGCCGGTTCGATAGCGGCAGCGCTCAAACTCCACCGAGCCGACCGCGGTGATGATCGTGTGCCGCGTCGGCTTCGCTCGATACCAGGTCTGCCCGCCCTGCTCGATGCGCTTCGGATAATGTCGGTTCTGGGCTTCAAGATGGTCTTTTATGATCTTCCGCGACACCGCCATGCCAACGTCCCGGGCTTTTATTTCAACGCCCTCGAATTCCTCCGGGTTGGTCGGTCCCGACGGGAGTTGACTTAGCACGAAATCAGCCAGGCCCTGCATATTTTCCTGGACTTCCGAAGGCAGTTCGTTCGAATCGGTTGATTTGCTGTTCGGCAATTGCAAAATGGACATGACGCGCTCCTTATCTGGTGTCTGTCTAAATTCACTATACCGCATATCGCGGGAAGGAGCGCGTCTTTTTTTTGCCGAGCGGTCGCGAAACCGCGCCGGAAGCCGACAAAGCCTCAAAAGTTTGTCACCTCACCCCGAATTTCGTGCAATCCGGCGCATTGAATTCGACTGAATAATCACGTAATATCAATAAGTTAACAATTTACCATACGAGACTTACACCCGTTCGTTTCAAGACACTAGCAGTCACCAAAGCCCAGCACGCTGCTTGATAACTTATTCCAAGCCTAAGCGAGAGCTGATAAATGTTCTTTGGTTGGTGCAGAGCCTGTCGGTTCCATTTGTGCCGCTTGGCAACGTCAAGAAGGAGGGTCTTTGGGCCGAGAAGTTCTGCCGCAAAAATGTTGGCAGCCACTTCCTCAGCAGGTCTCGACCTTGATGCATTACTTCCTGCCAGATCGATTGTTTCGTCAAAGCTGAAGGTATGACCAAGCAAAACGTGGCCAAGCTCATGGGCCAGCGTAAACCGCTGAACGTGAAGATCTCGCTGAGTGGTAACCATTATGCCGCGCACTCCACCATTACACGCCACCACGGCACCAAGAAGATTGTCCAGTGGTCGGAATAGCAGAGGGATGCCGAGGTCTGTTACCACTCCAACAATGTCGAAACTCGTGCGGTTTCCTACTGGATACTCAGAGAGGATCCTGGAGGCTTCGCTGATCGCGCGTAGGATTTCTTCACGTCGGCTCATCGGATGGTCTCTCTTGCAAGAACCTCACGAACCGCAATACCTCATTCTGATCGCTTGCTGAGAGTTGAGCTGCCGCTCGTGCAACCAATCGGAGTGACTCGGGCGCTTCACTAGACTGCTCTGTTCCCGCGAGGTTTTCCATGCTGGTCTGATACAGTTCTGCCAGCCTGCGCAGTTCTAGGGCCTCTACGCGCCTTGTACCGGTTTCCATCAGGGAAACTGCCGTTCTCGGTACTTCCAGGTGCTTGGCAACCTCTTCCTGAGAAAACCCTCGGTACTCGCGAGCTTCCTTGAGCCGCGCACCAAGAGTAGCTCGGTATGTTTCTCTATCGTTCATTATGGCTCCTCCTTTTTCACCAGCCGGAGGGCGTTTGTTTCGGCAAGACCCATCATCGCTGGGACGAGATGGTTCACCATGTCGTCAACGCTGTCGTATCCTCCGGGCCGAATGAGCCGAACCTTGAGCGGACGCCCCAAGTGCTTCTCGAAGATCGGCGACGTGCGAGCCACCGTTTTGGAATCCAAGGTTGGCATCGACTCCCACAAATCCGAGTCACTGCCATGTATACCAGTCCCTGTCCCCTCTCCTTCGACCAAAGCTTCCCAGTCTGCGGTTTCATAACTGCACCACTCCCGCAGTTCCGCGGCCAGGGCGCTTTGCCCTGTCCGACGAGGCGACTGCCTATTGGTTAGTTGGCTAGATCCGTTCACTCTGAGTGCAGGAGCCCGCATGAGACAAATCACTCTCCGTTCGATTTTCTAACATATGTCACCCACCTGTACGAAATTCAAACATTAATTTCCGAGCTCAGATGGACAATCTGAGGCAACCTGCAATGTCGCCTAATATCAATGCCTTAGGGAAATCTCCGTAACCCAGATGGCCCTTCTCACTCGGCCCGTGGGCTATCAATGCAACGTACTTAACACAATCATACTTTTTTCCATTTTCTTTGGGCTTGCACTGTATTGATGCCGTACCAGAGGATTTTCAGTCCCTGCCAGAACTTTTTGGTGCCCGGAAACGGCTGGCGCTTCGAGGCGTGGAACCCCGCCAGCCCGGCCGCGAAGGCAACGAAGGTCCGGATGTCCATGTCTGCGTACCGCGCGGGACCTTGAAGCCGCGATCCTCGGCGAGGAAGCAGACCGTGCAGATGTCGTCCTGCGCGACGTGGAGCCGCGCCGGTCGGAGACCGCCATGCTGCTGGATACGCCCGCCATATGGGCTTCGCCCTGCCCTGCTAGGCGGAGGCCGAGAAGGCGCCCGGGCTGGACGACATCTCGCTGGGGGAGGCCGTGCTGCTGGTGGCCCGCCTGGGCGGCTACCTGAACCGGAAGAAAGACGGCCCGCCGGGCCATCAGGTGGTGTCGGAGGGGTACGCCCGCATGTCGTCGGGAGCGCAGGCCCTGGAGCACGCGGTCCGGATCGGCGAGGCCAGCGCCATCCACAGCCTCCGTGCTCAGTTCGAAAATGACTAATTTGCTGACCGCGATTGCGCGAAGCGGCAGAATCCAGCAGGAACATTCACGGCAATAATTCACTGATTGTGCTGTGAATACAATCCCTGTACGAGTCCGGGAAGTCATGAAAAACCTGATCCATCATACCATTGCTTTTTGCGTGTTCTCCGTGATCGCAGGTTGTGGAGGCGGAGGCGGAGGCGCCCCGCAGACTACGCCGCCACCACCGCCGGCACAGGCACAGCCGCCGGCACAGCCAAAGCCACCGGCACGGCCACAGCCGCCGGCTCAGCCACGGCCGCCGGCTCAGCCGCAGCCGCCGGCACAGCCACAGCCCTGCAACGGCATCGATACTGCCGATTTTGGTTGTGTTTCACTGGTCAGGTACCGGGAGGAGCGGAGAACGATCAGTCAGAAACATGCGTACGCTCCTGATTTCAGGAGCCAGTGGGGCCTGGCTGCCATCCGGGCGGAGAACGCCTATGCGGACCTCGAGCTCAAGCACGGGGCCGGCACACAGCCCGGCAGCGGCCAGACCGTGGGCTTCATCGACACCGGCATTGATACCGGGCACCCGATGTTCGCCGGCAAGACGGTGAGTGAACACTTTTTCGACAATGTACCCGACGAGGACGGCAGTCGTTTTTCCCACGGCACGGGGGTCGCCAGCGTCATTGTCGGAGACCCGCCTGCTGCCGACTTAACTTCCCAGAGCGGAGTTGCCCCCCCGCGCGGAGTTGCCCGGGGCGCCGATGTCGCGATGTTTGCGATTCCTACGAGATCGGCCCAAGACCGTGTCCACTATACCCCGATTTCGCTGCCGGACCTGCATAGTGCTGATAACAGATGGGTCGATAGGTTCACCCACGTGATCAACTGGGGCGGCCGGACCGTTGATTTCGTGAACCTGAGCGTGGGGTTCCTAGGAATAATCGAACAGTACAGTGAGCAGGAGCTGCGTGACAACTTCGGGGGCACCATCAAAGCGCTTGCGCAAGCTGGGGCTGACAAGACCGTCTTCGTGTGGGGCGCCGGCAACGCTCACGGGGATTCCTGCGTCGGGTCGGACTTCACGGACCATCCGGATCTCTGTGTCAACGATAAAGTCAACGCCCGGTCGGTCGCGGTGCTTGCAGGCCTGCCGGCGCGGATCCCCGAGCTGCGCGGGCATCTGATCTCAGTCGTTGCCGTATCCCCGGACAGCGACAACGACGGCGACTACGAGATCGCCCCCTTCTCCAACCGCTGCGGTATTGCCGCCGACTGGTGCATCGCGGCTCCCGGTGAGACGGTCCTGGCAGCGTATTTCGGGCCGCACGGCGGCAGAGACGGCGTACAGGGCATCCGATCCTTCAGTGGAACATCCCTCGCCGCGCCCATGGTCACCGGCGGGCTCGTCTTGCTAAAGGACTTCTTCCGGGATCAGCTCTCGAATACGGCCCTGGTATCGCGGCTCCTTGCTACCGCCAACAAACAAGGCATCTACTCGGACAGAAGCATTTACGGCCAGGGCCTGATGGACCTGGGCGCCGCGACCTCGCCGGTGGGCGATCCCGTGGTCGTCTCCGGCCTCGACGCCGGCGGCCCGGGCGCGCCCTTGCGCGATACCGGCCTGCGGCTCCGCGCCGCCCCCCGGGGCCGGCCCGCCGCGCCCCCCCCCCACACCCCGCGCGCCGGCGTCGACCCCCGCCCCGCGGCTCGGCGCCCCCTTCGGCGACGGTCCGGCCGCGTCGCTCGCAAACCGCGAGATCGCGGCGTTCGACTCGCTCGGCGCGCCCTTCTGGTACAGGCTCGGCGGCTTTTTGACGGCGAATTCGATCCCGTCGTCGTCGGAGTTGCTTCGGGAGTTTCAACAGGTATCGGTGGCGGGGCCGGCCGACTCTCCGGCGGACGACCTCCGCATACCCCTGCTGAGCGCGCCCGCCGACGCCGGCGGCGCGTTGTCGGTGCTGCATCTGACGCAATCCGGAGCCTCGGCGGAGGCCAACGCCAGCCACTTGGCTCTCGCCGGGGACGGGCTCATGGCGAGCGTTCCGGTAGCGGCCGGACTCACCGCCAGCGCGTTCACCAACGAAGGAATGGACGGGCGGACTCCCGCGACCGGCGCCGCGCTCGCCTGGCGCGCGCCGGGCTCCCCGTTCGGCCTTCGCGCCGGCTGGCTGGGCGAACGCCGCACCCTGCTCGGCACCGTGCCCGAGGGCGCCTTCGGGAGCCTCAGCGGCAGCGCGGCCTTCGCCGGAGTCGAGGCCGACATCGATCTAGGCCGGTGGCGCGTCGGCGCCAACGCGGAGTTGGGCACGATCCGCGCCCGAGCCGGGGGCGGCGTGCTGGAAGGGTTCTCGCCGTTGCTGACCAGCGCCTTCGCGGTTCACGCCACCCGGTCGGCACCCGGCGGCGGCGCGTTCCGCGTCTCGCTGTCGCAGCCGCTCCGCGTCGAGGACGGACACGCGCGCCTCGCCATTCCCACCGGGCGAACCAAGGCGGGCCGGGTGGTGCGCGAGCGGGTCGCCGTGGGATTCGCGCCCGAAGGGCGGCAAATCGACCTGGCGCTGCACTGGCGCCGGCCGACGCAAATCGGCGAGCTCCGACTCGGCGCCACCCTCTCCCGCCACACCGGCCACAGCGCCGCCGCCAACGCCGAAGCGATCCTGCTGTCGGGCTGGCAGGTCGCGTTCTGAGGGAGACGCGGCGTGTCCCTCGATACGGCGCTGTCGCACCTACTGTAAGGGATGGAGTGGACGCCCCCAATGGCATTTCGTTAGATTGACATCATTGCGCCAAAAAATTTGGCGAAGTCTTAACCATTTGATTCATATCTGGATTTCGCGCGCGATAAATTTTCTCTGAAACTCTTTGCAGGCTTTGGGCACACTTTCCCCTGGTCGCCGGCACCCGATCCATGGGCCGAAGGGTACTCCGGTCCCGGCAACAGCGCCACCTCACGCCATCGTCCCGGCAACCGTCAGTCACACGCGAGTTTCATGCTCCGGGGTAAGTAAACGCAGAAAATCATGGAGGTTTTAAATCTAGTTCAACGTCTGTACACGTCTTCAAATTCGCCCGTCTTCGGCAATTCAGCTTTAGCGAGCCAGGCCGGCAGATCGAAAGAATCGCGAAATTCACGCGCACGCGCCGTTCGGGCAGGCGAGTATTCGACGCGGCGCGTCATGCAACCAAAATGAATTTTCGATGAGTCGTCGCGCAATCGCTTTTCGCAGGATTCGCTTGAGCTATAGAATTATTTCCGGAAATCGCTAGGGCAATGCAGCACAGGATATTGCAGAAATAAATTGGCTTTTTGGATGCATTGTCGAATTAGCAGGCCTAGGACTCATCCAAAGAAATTGTGATTCGCGCGCGCCCGTCTTCAATATAGATTGTCTCGACTCCATCCGAAGGTCTCCGTTAAGTAGCATCGATTGGGCGCGGCAACGTTTGCGCGCAAGCGAATGAACGCGCTCGACGCGGATCCGCATTTCGCGGCGTGGTCCCATGAAGGCTGGAAAGTGAAGAATTCAAGGAACCCGCTTGAGAATTCGACATGAAATGCATCCGCGGCCCGCATCGAGTATGATCTTCGCCGAACAGTCGACGGCCTCGGGGGAGACGCATTTTCTCTTTCGAATTGCCGCATAAATTTAAACCAAGCGGTTCGCGGTCGAATGATCGCGCCGCGCGAGACGCGACCAAGCGAAAAGTTCGCGGTGGATCTCTGCAAGAAAGGATAGTTCACCATGTTTCAGTCGTTTTTCCCCAATCCCAGGCTTTTGTTCTCTTCGTTCGCGATTTGGTCGATCGCCTGCGTATTCGCATGGTTCCTGCTAGTGCGAGATGCCGGGAGCGCATTGAGCATAGGGGGGCTGTTCGGATACGGATTTCCTCCGGAGCTTGATCCGGACGCATCAGAAGAGGCGCGCGCGGCTTTCTCCGAGGCCCAAAGCGGGGCCCTGACCTTCTGGGTCTACCAGTATATGATTGTTTGCTACGGAATTTTCCTTGCGTTCTGGCAATCCTACAGACCTCACAAATGGGGCAAATGGTCCCTTTACGGCTCTGCGGCAATAATCTTCGTAACATGGTTCCAGGTTCAGCTGGACGTTATGATTAACAACTGGTTCGGAGAGTTTTACGATATAATTCAGCTGGCCCTCGGCGAACCGGAAAGCGTCACAACCGGGGAATACTTCTCGCAGCTTCTAACGTTTGCGAAGATCGCGCTCGTCGCTATAACCGTCGCCGTTTTCACGCGATTCTTCGTCAGCCACTACATCTTCCGCTGGCGCACCGCCATGAACGACTACTACACCAGTCTGTGGGGGCGCGTTCGGCACATAGAGGGCGCAGCTCAGCGGGTTCAGGAAGATACGATGAGGTTTGCCGCAATAATGGAGCATTTGGGCGTCAGCCTGATCGATTCGGTTATGACTCTCATCGCCTTCCTGCCGATCCTGTGGGGGCTTTCAGCATTCGTTAAAGTTCTGCCGATAGTTGGCGAAGTTCCCCAGGCGCTGGTGTTCGTCGCGATTCTCTGGTCGATCTTCGGGACCGCTCTGCTGGCTCTGGTCGGCATACGCCTGCCCGGCATCGAGTTTCGAAACCAGCGGGTCGAGGCGGCGTATCGCAAGGAGCTGGTTTACGGCGAAGACGATGAAACGCGCGCTCAGCCGCCAACCGTTCAGGAACTCTTCAACAATGTTCGGCGCAACTATTTCAGGCTTTACCTGAACTACCTGTATTTCAACGTCGCGCGCTATGCGTACCTGCAGGTGGGCGTTCTCGTCCCCTACATCGCTCTTGGCCCCACCATTGTTTCCGCGGGATTTACGCTAGGCGTAATGCAGCAGATCATCCGGGCGTTCGGCCGCGTCGAGGGATCGTTCCAGTATTTGGTCAATTCCTGGACGACCATCGTCGAGCTGATCTCGATATACAAGCGGCTGCAGGCTTTCGAAGCGGCGATCGAAGGCCAGCCGCTCCCGAGCATTGACAAGGAATTCCTAGAGGGAGGGGTGGACCCGGCGTAGTTTTCGCAGGCATTCGGGACTAGGATGGCTACCGGATCGGATCAGGCTTCGAAAGCCGGTCCGGTCCGATAGCCGGTTTACGCGGCGCGCGCCGCGGCGCTTCGCGGCATGCGATCTATCGGTCGAACGTCCACGTAAGCGAAACTTCGCCCCCGGAAGCGTTTTTCTCGCAGAAAGCAGCCGCTTCCGACGACGTGAGCCCGTCCGTGTCGGTGGCCGTTCCGTCGGTTATCGAGGCGATGCCCGTGCCGATCGTTCCCGATCCCGACGAGTCGAAGGGGATCATGCGCGAGCATACTTCGACCGGCACGTCGGAAAGCGCAATCGTGAACTGGCTGCCCGCCCCGGTCGCCGTCACGCTTCCGCCGAACATGTTGTTGATGGCGTCGAATTTGGAATCGGTGTCGGTGTCTTCAAGCATCGACACCGGAACCGCCTTGGACGAAATCAATAGATCGACGATGCTGCCGCTTCCGAAGGAAGACTGGGACTGGTAAAGTGCGCGGATTTGCGTCGGCAGCGACGCCATGAGGCGAATTGCATCGTTCGTCCTCGAGGAAAGGGAAGCCTGTTCGAAAAAGACGATGCCGCCTATGACCAGCCCCAGGGCGATGACCGAGAACAGAACCGCTTCAATCAAGGTCGCGCCTCTTTCCCGGTCCTCGGGGCGAAAGGCCCGAAGAGGCAAGGGAGTTGAATTTTCCATTGGAGTTATTCCTGCTGTTTCGTCCGGCATGGGAAGCCGAATTCCGGTTGCGCGCGAATTGCGCAGACGCATGCTAGACCCGTCCTGCGAAATTTCGATCTCTTCCGGCATTCGGATGCGCGATCGGGCTGCGGATAACTTTTCCCGAATGGGCGAGGCAGGAAGTCGAGGCCGGATCCGGACTAAATCGCCGACGCGATCTGGTTCTGAATCTGGTACATTGCCGAAATTACGAACGCGATGGCGCCGAATACCGCGAGGAAGGCCATCGCGCGGAAAATTCCAAGGGACCGCTGGACTTTTTCGCTGGAAGCCGCGAGCCACTCATCGGCTCCGACTAGGATCTGCGACGGGAGGTTGCTGGTTTGAGCTAGAATTTTCAAGGACAGGTTCAGCTTCCTGTCCGGCCATCCCGTTCCGGCGAAGTGCATCGCGGAGCCGAGATCGCTGCCATTCAGCAAATAGAACCTGATGAGGTCCAGCCGATGCCGCAGATAGGGGTTCGCAAAGGGCCGAAGCCTGTCGATCGCGGCCGCGGCGGTAAGACCGCTGGCCATGAGCGAGCTCATGGCTATCAAAAACGAAACTCCGGTGTAAATCCTGTAGATTGCAAAAACCGGAAGGGCGTCGGCATGCTTCCTGCCGAAACCGCGCCACCGGCGCAGGGCTACGGAAACAAGAAGGGAGGCCAGGCAAATCGCGGCGGCGAGGCGATAGGCGTTGGCGGCGAAGAACGTGCTCGCAAGCGCTAGGCCGCGAGCGTTGCCACTCCAGCTTTCGACGGGAAGAAGACTGTCGAGCGCGGGAACGACGACATTCCCGACATAGACGAGAAGTCCCGCGACCATCGCCATGAGAAACAACGGGTAGGCGAGTCCGCCTGCGATAGCCGCTCGAATTTCCGCCCGCCGCTTAAGCGCGCCGCAGAATTTTTCGAGATATTCAGGGAACCTGTCGCTGGATTCGAGCGCTTCGACAACCATCGCGTCTTCGGCGGGGACCCATTTCTGCATCGCGCGGCCGAGGCCGAGGCCGTTTTTCAAGCCGGATTGCACGTCGGCGAGCATGATCGCCTTGGGATCCCCCGGCTTTTCCCCTTCGTTGGACGCGACTCGCAAAATTGTATCCAGCGCTTCATTCTTCGACAGCCCCGCTCGCATCAGTGCGATCAGCTCCCGGTAGAGCGCGAGCCTCGATTGGAAATTTATTTGCGCGCGGGCGAAGCGATTTCGCATCTCGCGAAGGAAAAGGCGCGTCGTCATAGCCCTTCGCCTTCCGCATAAGCCTCGGCATCGACTGCGAGCCGCTCGGCGTGGTCGGGAAAATCGCGCCGGTAGTTGCCGACCAAATCGATCTCCTCCTCGATTTCATTGATATCGCACTCGCCGAGCGCAACCTTGATCATTGCGTGATGCAGCACCGGGAGACCGCCAATGCCGCCATCCTCCTTGGGCGCCAGCCATCGCCGGCGCATTCCCGGTCGATCGCCCGCGGCGTAAAGCTCGAGGAAGCGGGGGTCGGGCAGAATAGTTTCGGCGGCGACGCTGCGACCGGTCAGCCCGTGATCGCAGGAATTGCAGCCGGCTCCCCTAACGAAGAGTTCGCGCTTTAGCTTTCCGGCAATTGCCGACACGTCGTCGGCAAGCGCGGTCGACAGCAGACCTCGCCTAACGGCCTCGGTGAAGCTGATTTTGCAACTGTGGCACATGATTCCGACAAGCCGCTGGTAGGCGAGACCCCGAACGATCGACGGCTCGGCGAGCTTCCACGGCTCGATTCCGAGATCCGCCAGGCGATCCAGAATTCCAAAAGCGGATCCCGCGTGCAGCGTGGACCAAAGAGCGTGCCCGGTCATGGCGAGTTCGATGGCGTTCCTGGCGAGGTTTCGATCGCGCAGCTCGCCGAGTACGACAACGTTGGGATCGGACCGCAGCGCCGACTTGACGGCATCCACGAATGCTTCCGACTGGCTTTGGCCGGGCCGCTGCGCGATAGCGACGTGGACGGCTCCCGAGATATCGAGCTCGACCGGCTCTTCTATGGAATATACGGATATCTCGCCCGATTTTTCCCGGATCATCGCGTTAAGCACGCGCTGCAGCGTCGTCGTCTTTCCCGACGAAACCTTGCCGGCGAGCAGGTAGAGTCCGCTGGTTCTTCGCCGCATCGACGCGAAATCCGCAATCTGAGATGGAAGATAGCCAAGATTCACGATGTCGGCTTCATAGGCGCCCGCCGCGTATTTAATTCTCATGACGAGGGCGCCGAGATGCCCCGACGCCGGCGTATATTGAAGCCTTAGCAAATCGACACCGGCGGGCAGCAGCCCCGACCCTCTGGTCAGTGCGCCTTTCATGAAGTAGTGCACCCCGGACTGCGAGCCTTGGTCGGCGGCGACTGCGAACGCGGCGTTGATGATCGCGGAGCCTTCGTCCCTGGACCGGCTGGCCATGCGGCGCAGCCGCCCGTGAACGCGGATTCGGATTTCGCAGTAGCTGGGCCTGACCTGAATATGGATATCCGAAGCCTTGAACGCCGCAGCCTGGGCAATCAGGCGGCGCAAATACTCCTGGCGTTCGATGCGGCTCTCGACCCTCTGCGCCGCGTAGTCCTCGCAGTTTCCGTAGAGAGCGAGGATCTTGTCGCTGTCTTCCTCGACAATTCGTCCGATTTCCAGATTTGCCCGGAATGCGCGATCCAGCACCGCTTTCGTCTCGGGCGACCAGCGACTTCCCCGCGCTACGATCGCGACCCCGTTGCGAAACACCGCGATCATCGCGCGCCCTTCCGACGGAATTTCGATTTCGCCGCCGGGACCGGTTATAAGAGCTCCCGACGGCTTGCCTTCCTCCGAAGCGTACAGCTCCTGCGAGTCTCCGGGCGGCGCGAGCGGCAAAGCCGGCGAACTCTGTTCAGGCATTCTAGCGCCCGCTCAGCCCAAGGACGCTTGTTTCGCCGTCGATCTCGATTGCGATTTCATCTTCGCCGATGGAAAGAACGGTGCCCCCTCCAGGGAGAGCGTCGCCCTGCAGCACTTCGAGCCGCCTGCCGTCCGCCGCAACGATTGCCGCGAGACGATCCGCGCTTCCGTAGACTGACCGAAGGGAGAATTGCGGCGGAATCTTGACCGGAGCTACGCTCGGGGCGGTCGCGCCGGCGTTCGGCCGCCCCGCAGAGGCGCGGAGAGCCATTCCGAGGTCGAGTTCCGATTCCCTAAGAAGCCGCCTCGCCATGTTGACGGACGCTAGCAACTCCAGTTCGCGAAGCTCGGATTCCAGCTCCTGCTCCCGTAGCTCCGCGGCGAGCCTGCGCCCCTCCGGAATCTGGCTAAAATCCTCGAAGCGACCGGGAGATACTTCGACGGGAGCTTCAGGCCCCATAATCGCCATGAATTTGCGGACCATGTCGGCATGCCTCAACTGGCGCTCCAGCAGCAGGATTCCTTCTCCGATTTCGGATTGCCTTTCGAGGATTCCGGCGCCGCGGGATAGCCGATCCCGACTCGACGGGAGAAGCTCGCCGCCGCCGACCCTTTCGATTCCGGGCGGCGGGCTTTGCGGGTTCGGGTCGAGCGGGGGCAACGCTCGAACTCCGGTTTCCGCCGCGGCCGCGTCCCCGGATTCCGCGCCGGCGGGACTCGGGTCGTCGCGAACGAGCTCGAACTTGCCGCCGTTCGCAGCGGAGCGTTGAGGAGGCCTCGCGATCGCGGCGCCCGCCGACGGAATAGTGCCGGCGGGCGAATACCCCTCGGACGCGGCATTGGGATTTGCCTGGCCGGGACTCGTCGCCTCTAGACGTCCCGCCCTTGCCAGCGGCCAGTCGGGAATTCTGAATCCGGTTTCCGCCGCCGAGGTCGGGAACAGGAGTGAAAACGTGCCGGCAATTGCCGCGGCGGCGACCCCGATCGCGCGAATTCGGAGCGGTCGCCGCGAATGCAAAGCAAATGGACTCGCGAATTCAGTCATCGATCCGCTGCCGGAATTTGGTCAGGACTCGCGAAAAAAGCCGTTGCCGCGAGCTTCCAGGCTTTGCTGCCCGCGTCGAAAGACAAGGCCTCCGGAACGACGGCGGGGATGTCGGACAGGAGGCGGGCGTACTCTCTGATTCCAACCGACGTTGACAGGGCGATGTCGAAGCGACCGAATTGACTGGATTCGCCGTCGGCTCCATGCCCCGCTTTGCGCAAGGCTAGGCTTCCGCCGAGTCCCAGCTCGTCGAATCGGTCGCTCAGCGACGCTTCAACTTCCTGCCGGCTCCAGGGAACTGGATCGATTCGTCGGTCGGAACCGGGTAGAGCAACGTCGACGGTCAGCGACGCTTGTTTGCGATTGCCGGAGAAATTCGGTTCCTTGCCGGTTCTTTCGACCGCAAGGCTTCGAACGAAGTGCATGCCTCCGCCGGCTTTTTGGAGGTCTATCCGCGCGGACGCGCCGGAACTTCGTCGCGCGCATTCGGCCCGTTGAGGATTCCAGCCCGCGGGAACAATCCAGATATCTTCCATTGCCGCGATGCATGCGTCGACAAACGGCTCGATGCCGGGTGCGCCGATCCAGGGCTTTGGAATTACCCTTTGCGCCGGAACGGCGATATCCGCGGCGATTCTCTGCAATTGCCGTTCATTTCGAAAGTCCTGGAATTCCGTCCAGCCGTAGAGCGCGACCGCCAGTACGAGCGCGGCGGCGACCGTTCGAAGCAGCAGGAAGGGCAGACGGTCGACCGGCCGCAGGCGAATCGCCGAGCGCGGCGAAATCAGTTCGCCGAGTTCCGCCTGCTCCGAGGACGGAATATTCCAGTTCGCGGGCGCGATGATCCGCTTCCACCCGGGAGCCTCGAGCATTTTTCCGAAAGCCGCGCTTGCCTGGGAGCTGTCGGGAATCACGCGGTCTTCGTAGATTTGACCGTCTCGAACGGACACCACCCACCAGTGCGGAAAGGGGTCGCCGAGCGGAAAGACGCCGAGCCAGGCGTCGCTCATGCGTTCGGTTTCAAACATTGTCGCTCCGGCGAGCATGCCCGACGCCACGCCGTCGGACGTAGATGCGAAGCCGTGCTGCTTGCCGTTGCCGTAGCCTAGAAACAGATCGAATTCGCCATGCGGTCCGCTGGCGAACGCGGCTTGGTCCCGCAACGGAATGTTTCGCCTGGCGGGTTGCCACAGCAGCCCCAGAACGACGGACTTTCTTCCGAATCGAAGCCTGTTCGGCGCCGCCGGAACGGCGGAAATCGTTTTTTTGGATCGCGCCGTCAACGGAATTCTCATTCGGCCGGATTTCCAGTCGGCGATTCGCCGGTTTCGATCGGGATCGGCCGGGGGGTCGCATCGTAGGGCGCGCCGCCGGAAATTATCCGCGGGCGGATCGTTAGGACTGTCGCGACGCGTTCCTTTTCCGCGCCCGTTCTTCCTCCGAGAAATCCGATCCCGGCTCTCGGAAAGCCCGAGCCGCTCAGCATGGTCCGCTCGCGTTCGAACCCGGCGAGAACCAGGGTTTGGCCGTTGCTCAGAATCGCCTGCTGCTCGAACGAAATAGTCGAGACTTCCGGAAGCTGAATGGATTGCCCGTCGGAGGTGAATTCCGCAATGCGGTTCAAGTCGGATATTCGAACCGTGAACTTGACCAGCACCTCGCGGCTGTTGAGTATGCGAGGCAGCAGATGCATTTCAAAGCCGGTAACCAATTTGCCCGGCGCGATCGACGTCTGAACGTTGCCGCTTGCGTCCTGGACGGTCTGGATGTTTTCGGCGAAGGAGATTTCGCGCGCAACCTGCACGGGCGCGATGCCATTGTTCGAAATCGTCGTTCCGCTTCGCGTTTCCACCGCGACATCGCCGATTCGGTTCAAAGCCTCGACCATGGCCTCCAATTTGAACCCGTCGCGCGCAAAGCCGATATTCACGGTTCCCGAACCGGCGGATGCGCCGCCGACTCCGCTCAACGAGAAGCTGCCCGCTCCCCGGTCGATCGCCGCTCCAAGATCGAGGCCGTAATTTTCTGATCGCGAAAGGCTAACCGTCAAAACGGTTACGTCGAACGAGATTTGCCTGCCGAGGCTCTTGTTCAGATCGTCCACGTAACGGGCAACGCGCTCGTGGCCGCCGCGCCGGGCTACGAGTGTGATCTGACCTGTTCCTTCGCCGAAATTTACGATGGAATCCGGACCCGCGAGCGATTCGATCGCAGATCCGATTTCTTCCATCAGGTCGATGGCCGCGGTCGACGAAGCGGTTCCGACAATTGCGGAATGCTTGGCCGCCGTAGGCAGCGTTGCCAGCATATAGGTGCGCATCGAGTATTCGCTGAACTCGACGCGCCCGTCCGAATATTTCCAGTCGAACCCGAAATGCCGGGCGATCTCGTCGAGCACCGTCGGCAGCGAGCCCTTTAGTCTTGGCCGCATGACGATTGCAACCCGCGCGCCGTCCGCCGCCCGGCTTTCCGATTCAAGCGTATTCCGAGAATTGTTCGGACCGTAGTAAGCGGCATGCGGAATGCCGGTAGCGTCGGCCAAGCTGCGAAGGATTTGGCGAAGATCCATCGGATCTCGGCTTCTAATCCGGATTGCGTCCTGCTTCAAAAGCCGCCTAGGGAGATCGCCCGCGCCCTTGTCCTCCATTGCGGTCGCAGGAAGAAATTTTTCCTTGGAGGCATGAATGCCGCCCGCCGGAACCGGAGCTTTCGGGGACAGTCTGGAAAGCGCGGCTTCGGCCCGTCCGGACTTTGTCGCGATGCTGGCCCGGCTTGCCAGAATGGATTCGCCGCAGCCCGCAAGAATGGAGGCTGCCGCCGCAAGCAGAGTCAAGGCGCTCGCCCGCTTCGGTTCCAGGTTCATGCCGGACCGCTACCTCGCCGATGCCGAAATTGTCGCCGACACGTAAAGCACGTTATTGCCCCGGTAGAGGGTGGCCGCGATTTCGGGAACGGTAGGGTGGATTGCGTTCAAAAGGCCGCCGACTGCCTCTTCGTAGGTTCCGGTGAACGTTGCCGAGGCGCCAAGCGCGAAATCGGTCGGACTATCCCATGCCAGCGTCCATCCCGCAGCCCCCGACCATGCCTCCAGCGAATGGCGGAGGCTAGATCCTTTCAGAATTTCCCATTCCCGGAGCGGAGAATTCCCGGATTCCGAAACCGAGGCTCCGGCTTCCGCCGCGCCGAAATTCAATGTCGCCGCAAGCAAAAGGGCGGCGGAGGCTCCCGCCATGAGAAGCAGCGCGCCTGAAATCGGTTTTAGCGGAATCGTCAGCATTCTCGATCCTCCGCCGCCGCGCGGCGGCAGGCGAACTCATGCCCGCATTCGAATGCCGCGCTGAATTTTTCGTCGAGCCGTTGCATTTGCCCGGCGCTCCCGAGACCGCCGATCACCTTTGCCGGTTGAAAGGGAATAAAATCCGAGGCGTCTCCGGCCTGGACCGGATAGATCTCGGTCCTGCCGCGGACTGCAGGCGAGGGAAAATTTAGGCATTCGATGAATCGCCTTTCAAATTGCCGAAAGGAGATAGCCGGCCTCGGCGACCCATCCGCATGGCGGGCGTCGCCGAGCCGCATGTAGGAAATCGGTCGAGCGAGAGCCTCTTTTCTTCCGGAACTCGCGCCTGCCGGCGCAGCAAGGCCGCCGGTCGGCAACGCGGCATTTCCGGCGGAATTGGCAATTGCCGGAGCCATCGGCAAGTCGGCGCCATTTGGACGAACACGGCGTTTAGGGGAATCGCCGGCGAACATGGAAGCGATTGCGTTCTTTGGTTCAGCGCGCCCGCGTTCCGCCCGTTGGACGAAAACGTCCAGATATATGCAGTCGCTTGAGTCCCTCGCTTTCGGCGGCGGCGATGCGCAACGCTCCTTTCCGGGATTCATGATGCCGGCATCCGGAATTTCGTCGGCTCCCGAGGATCCGGCTCGAGCTTCGAGTTCCTTCGCGAAAAAAATCTTCTTCAAAACGGTCGAAGGCTTTGGCGGAACGGCGCCGCGGGGAATTTCTCCGTGTTGCGCTTCGCTGTTTCCTACGGCGGGCGCCGCCGCAAAAGCTACGGAAAATCCCGTCGAAACTCCGGCCGGGCATATGAATGGCCTGTTCATTGAAATTCAGCGTCTTCGGCACTGTTCGAGGAGTGTCGCATTGAAAATCCCTTTTCCGACAGGCGCGGGGCCGGGTTCGCGGCGCCTTCGATTCCATTGATACGGCGAAAGCGCGAGTCCGGCCAAAGCCTGCTTGGCGGATTGCGTTCAGGGACCGTGGAAAACTTCCCGGCATGGCATTTTCGGTCGAAACTTGGAAATTGCGGGGCGTAGCGCGCCGTCGGCCCGGAGCAAGCGACGCAGCGGCGGACGATTCATCTCTTTCGGATGCGGAAATCAGGCGTACATCGCGTGCGTTCAGTCTTGCGCAGCGCAAATCCATGGTTTATTCGGCAGCGGTTCGAAACGGGGTCGGTGCCGTATTCCGGCGCTGGCAGGCCGGACATTGCATGTCTGCAGCAGCCGGTCGCTCGCGGGAATTCTCAGCCCGCTTGCCCTTCAACTGAATTGATTGCTAACGGTCGAAGCGCCGCAACCTAGGGAGAGCGCAACGTGTCAAATGCTGAACAGACGGCCGGCACGCGCCGAGACTTTCTTTATTACGCTACCGCGGGCACCGGCGCGATAACTGCCGGCGCGGCGACTTGGCCGATTATCGACCAAATGAATCCCAGCGCCGACGTTCAGGCGCTGTCGTCGATTGAAGTCGATATTTCGGATGTCGAGCCCGGGACGCAGATTACCGTCAAGTGGCTCGGCAAGCCCGTCTTTATTCGCCGCCGCACGGAAGCCGAGATTTCCGAAGCTAGGAGCGTAGATCTTGCCGAATTGATCGATCTGTCCTCGAGAAACGCCAACGGCAAGGACGGCGACGAGGCCCTCGACCAGAATCGCGCGTTCGGCGAAAGCGGCGAATGGCTGATTATGGTCGGCGTTTGCACCCATCTGGGGTGCGTTCCAATCGGAGAGGGAGCCGGCGAATACGGCGGGTGGTTCTGCCCCTGCCACGGGTCCCACTACGATACGTCCGGAAGAATAAGAAAAGGCCCGGCCCCGGAAAACCTCGCGGTTCCGGTACTTAGCTTCATCGATGAATCAACAATTAAGCTCGGTTAAGGAAAATCGACATGTCCGGAATTCCCCACGACCACTACGAGCCTAAGACCAGGTTTGAAAAATGGCTCCACGAGCGGCTGCCGATTGTTTCGCTGATTCATAGCGCTCTGATGATTCCGACTCCCAAGAATCTGAACTGGATGTGGATTTGGGGAGTGACGCTGATGTTCTGCCTGGTCCTGCAAATCGTGACGGGCGTCGTTCTCGCGATGCACTACACGCCGCATGCGGACATGGCGTTCGCCAGCATTGAGCATATCATGAGGGATGTGAATTCCGGCTGGGCGCTGCGGTACTTGCATATGAACGGCGCATCGCTCTTCTTTTTCGCCGTCTACCTGCATATTTTTCGCGGGCTTTACTACGGATCCTACAAGTCGCCCCGCGAGATCACCTGGATCATCGGAATGCTTATCTACCTCCTCATGATGGCGACGGCGTTCATGGGCTATGTACTGCCCTGGGGCCAGATGTCCTTCTGGGGGGCGACGGTTATCACCGGGCTCTTCGGCGCCATACCTGGCATCGGAGACGAGATCCAGACATGGCTGCTTGGCGGCCCGGCAGTCGACAACGCGACTTTGAACAGGTTCTTTTCGCTGCACTATCTTCTTCCCTTCATTATTGTCGGGCTGGTGATCGTCCATGTGTGGTCGTTCCATACGACGGGAAACAGCAATCCGACGGGAATCGAAGTTCGCCGCGATTCGCGCGCCGTCGCCGACCGAGATACCGTTTCCTTCTGGCCCTACTTCGTAATCAAGGACATGTTCGCGCTGGCGGTAATTCTTGTCGTGTTCTTTGCGATTACGGGATTTATGCCGAACTATCTGGGGCATCCGGACAACTACATCGAGGCCAATCCTCTGGCGACGCCGGAGCATATAGTTCCCGAATGGTACTTCTTGCCCTTCTACGCGATACTGCGCGCATTCACGACGGATGTTTGGATCGTGCAGTTCGCAAGTTTCGTTACGGGCGGCATTATCGATGCGAAATTCTTCGGCGTCCTAGCGATGTTCGGCTCCATGATCGTCCTCGCGCTGGCGCCATGGCTGGATACCTCCATGGTCCGCTCGGGGCGATACCGGCCAATGTTCAAATGGTGGTTCGCCTTGCTCGCTCTGGACTTCGTCGTACTGACCTGGGCTGGCGGCAGGCCGGCGGAAGGAATCTACGCCGTGATCTCGCTTATCGGCTCTGCATACTGGTTTTTCTACTTTCTGATTATTCTTCCGCTTCTCGGCGTGCTGGAGAAGCCATTGCCTCGTCCCAATTCGATTGAATCGGATTTCGACGAGCATTACCCGCCTGCCGATGCGACCGCGAATCCGGCAGAGTAGCTACAGGAACGGAGCCTGACATGGTAAACCGCATCGCCCTAATGGCATTGGCCCTGGCAATCGGCTTCGGTACCGGAAGCGCTTCGGGCGCGGAAGGCGAAGCGCACGTCGAGGATTTTTCATTTTCCTTCGAAGGGCCTTTCGGAAAGTACGACCAGGAGCAGCTTCAGCGCGGGCTGATCGTATATCAGGACATCTGCGCGGCCTGCCACGGCCTCCGCTATGTTCCGTTCCGAACCCTTGGCGACGAAGGCGGCGTCGGCCTTAGCGAATCCGCTGTAAAATTCTTCGCGGAAAACTACGAAGTTTTCGATCCCGAACTCGATGACTTTCGACCGGCCAGGCCCACTGACAATTTCCCGGCGAACGACTCGGTCGCCGCTCCCGATCTTTCGCTCATGGCCAAGGCGCGAGCAGGATTCTCCGGACCTGAAGGGACCGGCATCAATCAGCTGTTTCGGGGCATCGGCGGCCCGGAATACATCGCTTCGATTTTGACGGCCTATACCGGGAAGGAAGTCGAGGAATCCGGCACCCTGCTGTACGAAAACACGGCGTTTCCCGGCGGCTGGATCTCAATGGCGCCGCCACTGGAAGACGATATAGTCGAATTCGCCGACGGTTCGTCCGCAAAGACTCTCGATCTGGCCAAGGATGTGTCCGCTTTCCTGATGTGGGCGGCGGAGCCGAAGATGATGGCCCGCAAGCAGGTCGGCCTAACCGGCGTGCTGTTGCTCGCGCTGCTTGCCGCGCTTTTGTACCTCACGAACAAGAAAATCTGGTCGCCTATAAAGAAACGCGCTAGGGACGAGTAATCGCAAGGAGCACGACTCCGCAAAAGAAACTTTTTTCAATTCTAGTTCCGAAACCGAATTTTTCTCTGGCACCGCAACATTTGATTTGATACGCGCCTCGGCATGCAAGTTTCAGATTCGAAAAGAGGCGGCATTTTTCCACGCGACGTGACGGTGCGGCCGGTGCGAGGCTACGCCGAGCAGCGGCGATGGGACGCCCTTGCCGCGCGCCACCACTATCTTTCCTTCAAAAATTTCTACGGCCGCGCAATTCGCCACGTGGCTGTAAGCGGGGAGGCCTGGATTGCTCTGATCGGCTGGCAGGCGGGGGCATTCAAGGTCGGCGCGCGCGACGCCTGGATCGGCTGGACGCGCGATCAGCAGTTCTCGCGGCTTCATCTCGTCGCGAACAACACTCGCTTTGTCATTCTCGACGAGGGCCGGGTTCCCAACATGGCTTCGCGGGTGCTTGGGCTGAGCCTGCGGCGCCTGTCCGACGACATGCTGGCGCTGCACGGCTATCCCGTGCTCGTCGCCGAGAGCTTCGTGGATCCGTCAAGATTTTCAGGCACTTGCTACCGCGCTTCGAACTGGCATGCGCTGGGTCCGACGCGCGGCTACTCGCGCCGGTCGGGCGGGTCCGCGCGGTTTACCCACAACGGGCAGCCAAAGGAGGTGTTCGTGCGCGAACTGTGCAAGGACGCGGCCGCCAAGCTGCGCGGCGAGGATACGCCGCCGGAGTGGCAGATCGAAAGGACCGCCGAACCACCGCCGGCCGACGACTTGCGGAGCCTCTACTCCTTTCTCGAGACCGTCGAGGATTTCCGCAAGCCGCGCGGCCGACGCTTCGAACTGCGCTGCTATCTCACCATCGCGCTGGCGGCTCGGCTGGCGGGCTATCGCGGCGTGATCGCCTTCGCCGAATTCGGAGAGCGTCTCGGAGAGGAGCAGAAGGCGGCCGCGGGCGCGTTCTGGAGCCCCAGCCGCCGATGCTACGTGATGCCCGCGGAAGCGAGCTTTCGCTACATCTTTTCGAATCTGCCCCCGGATGCTCTGGACCGGGCGCTGAGCGACTGGGCGGCCCACTGCGCCCGCGACGGATGCCGACCGGTCGCCCTCGACGGCAAGGACCTGCGCTGCGCGTCGAAGCAGACCGAGACCGAGAGACGCATGATGGCTGCGGCGGTCGAGCACGGCGTCGGCAAGCGTTCGGTCGAGCGGTGACGATCCGTGTTGTCCGACTGCCGCCGACCTTTCATCCCGACGCAGTTAGCTCATATCATGCCGTACTTTCGCAAAGCTCTGAAATGTTCGACGAACAATGATAGCAGCATATAGCCCTCCCAGAGTTTTTGGTTCCCGGCAGCGGCTGCCTCTTCCTGGGGATGAATCCGGCGAGGCGAGCCGTGTTGACCGCGAAGCTCGCGATCGTCTGGTTCGGGTCGGGCGGGCCGCGCCTATCAATACTCCGGACTTAACTCGATCATAAACTTGTGCGATTCGCTTTCGCGGGCCGGAGGAATCCGCGGAAGATGCTTACGAAAACTCCATGGTGCCTGGCTTTCGGGCCAATCGCGGCTTCGGCTCGCCGCTCGCGCCGGTCCGGACCGGCGAGCCTAACTGCGATGCTCGTCGAAGTAATCCGCAACGCAGTCGAAGAATTCCTGGCGCAGCGCGTAGTTTTCCATCATGATTTCGTGCCGCGCTCCCTGAATGGTCACCAGTCGGGATGTTTCCCACCTGCTATGCAGTATTCTAATTGCCTTGGGGTCGACGACTCTCTCGTTGGTACCCAGTAGGATGAGGGCGGGTCCGGGCGGCGGCTTCATTTCCATGAGAGTTTGGCCTTCCTTGATCGCTGCGTAAAACCAGCCGTAAGACGGGCCGCCGACCGAAAGCTCCGTGCGGGATTCTATCTGCCTTCTCAGGAAAAGAAACATTTCATCGTCGGAAGTCAGGACGTTCTTATCCGCCTTCGCGAAGTGAATGTAATTTCTATGGCTTGTTCCGAATACATACTTTTTGGAGAAGCCCATGCCGACAGCCGATTTTGAAATCGCAAGGGCGAGCTTGCGAAGTACGCGGCCGAGGTAAATCCTCCACATGGGACCCGAAAAGGCCGATGCGCGGAAATCGAACCCCTCGTGGAGGGAACGCAGACCAATGCATCCGCCCATCGAATGAGCGAGCAGAAAGATCGGCTGCGGAACCGCAAGCTCGGACAGGGCTTGCCGGGCCGCGGCGGCATCGAGCTGGAATTCGGAAAAACTTCCGACGTGGCATAGCGACCTGTCGTCGTGCTGCCGGTCGGACAGGCCTTGCCCGCGCCAGTCGACCGTGGCGAATGAATATCCTCTACGAAGGAATTCGCCCGCGGACATGCCGTATTTTTCAATATATTCGGTTCGTCCCGGATAAAGAAGGATCGTTCCTTTCTTGCCGCTCGGCCAGACGGCCATGCGAATCCGATTTCCGTCTGCGGCCCTTAACCAAAGGGACACCGCGCCGGCGGGCGATTCCGCGATGTCGGTAAACAAAGGAGCTTTTTCGAACTTCATTCCCCTGTTCCGCTTTCAAGTGCGTGCCTGGCATGTTGGCAATGGTGCGCCGCGCTCAACGAGTTGCCGCTTCAGGGCCGGGAAGCAGCAAGAATAGCTGCGGTCGCGCTGATATTCGCCGCGCCGTCCGCCTTTAGCAGCTCGGCATGCGACGAATGATGCCAGAAGCGGGCCTTGATTTAAAGCAGAATGTCGAATCCTCGAACTTCCGACCTGCTTGGCGGTCGTCATTCGACCATTGCGCGGGAGTTGCCGTGCAATCCCGGTTGACCGGAGATAGACCGTCGGAGCGATAAGACTTGCTGCTACAGGGAGCAATTGGCTGGCTTTCTTGCCCCTTTCTCTACCCCGTCCTTAAATTTCTTGCCCTTAGCCGCCCCGCTCAAGTGAATAATTCGCCCCTTCAGCCAATTTTTTCTGGAAAATTCGCCAACGCCAAACTTTTACGGAGAAACCGCGCGGGAATATGGGCCAGCCAATCTTGTTGATCGGGATCCATTCCGAGTCGGGGGTGGAATCGAGAAGGAGATTCCCGCTACGGGCGGAGGGAGCAGCCGTCCGCGCGCTTCGACGACATCTTCGGCGCAAGGACCGGCCAAGCCGGCCTCGAGGGACTGCTTGCCCGTTGGCCGCGAACAAGGACAGCCTCTACGGAGTTCTGTACCGTCCGAGGGCGCCGCTCGATACGAACGGAGCCGAGCGCGACGATTGCCTCGGGACGATGGAGGCCTGCGCCAAGCTCGTTGCGCATCAGGAAATCATCGCGAGGAGCGGCCGGAGCGGCGGACCGGACGGAACCGCGTTTTCCGATAGGTTTCCGTATTGCGACACGAGTGATTCGCGCCTGCGCAGTTGAGCCGAAGGGGGCGGGGACCAAATTTCATTCAGATTGCGCGATGTCGATTCGATGCTGCAGGCTGAACAACCGAATCCTGGACTCTTTCCTGTAGCTAGGGCGGCTTGGTCACGTAATCCTACCCCCACCAGCCAAAGGGGTGACATCGACAATTCTGAAAGTTCATCTAGTATGCACTAATCTGTCACGTCAAGATTTAGGGCTAAAGGATCAATGGCTAAGAAACGCAATTAATTCGATATCGTTCGCCTCAGCATTTCGCTTCGGGATATGAATCCCAACGTCACAAGGCGAATGGGTACCCTTGGATACCGATCTCAGTGAGCTCCACACATATATTCAGACAGCAATGAGATGGGATAATTTCCATTCATGGGGGTTTATGGCGAGACGGTACGAGCAAGTTGCTTGTTGGGGCCATGACTTTAGGGAATTCGATGCGGCATGGGGCAAGAATCTTCGTGATGTCATTCATTTTTTGCAAGGCAAGCCGGAGTTCAATTATCTGTTGATTTCGGGGACGGCTGGGAACATAAAATCCGGGTAGGCACAGAACCGGCCGGCGCGCGATGACCGGCAATATCCCTGTCTTGTCGCTGGCGCCGCCGGGCGCTGCCCGCTCGAGGATATCGGCGGCGCGAGTGGCTTCTACCAGTTTTTGCGGGCATTCGAGGATCCCGATTCGATTTATAGGGAATATTAACCCGAGTATTTCAATGGGAAACTGACTTGGGATCCGGAAGATGCTGATCTTGAGGCAAGGAGATCGAGCCTTGCGGGTTACTGGGAATAGTATCGCTGGACCTGCGCTGCGAGCATATTGTTCCTTGCCAGTGCCTGAAGCCCCGTCTCGAACCGCAACTGCGAGTAGCGGATCTTCATCGCGCGCTCAGCGGCTCAGCGGCAAGAAGCCTTGCCAAAATGAACTATGCTAGATAGATGGCCGCGCCCCCGTCGGCTGATTTCGCCGGGCCTTTTGTCCGAGAGTTGTCCGGCATTGATGCCGCTTCTCTTCGCTTCGCGAAGGAGCTACGCGAATGTTTCTGCCGACAGCATCGTTCCGGCATCCTATCGGGGTTGAAACGGGTTCGGAGGCGGTGGAGGCCGAGGTCGAGGTATGCGCCGACCGCCGGGTTGAACGACTATTAATAAGCGGACAGCTGAATGCTCGGAAACCGGGCGTGCATCGTCAGCGCGGCATCGAGTTCGAATTGGCGGCGAATTTGTGCATTCCGTCCTTGCCGCCGCCGGAAATAGCGAAATTGTCCATGATGTTGCGAATTGCCGTCGAACAAATCTGCGATTCTTACAGAGGGAATTCAATTGCCTGCCGGTTTAGTCTAGAGTCCCGGCTCGGGGACTTTAGACTGCTTGACAATTCTCCAGAATAGAAAAATGTGCGCTTTGGGAAATTCGCAATCAATTTCGACCGGAGCTATCAGGTAATGCGCAGATTTACGGGGAAAAAAGATCCAGCCGAAAATTTCGCCGCTCGGATTTGCGGACGATGGCGAATGCTGGATCGGGCGGCCGAATTCGCCGAAGCTCCGTCGCTGCGATCATAGCGGCCGACGAAGCATGTCCGAGATATCCATTATGGCGAAACGTCTCTTGACGGCCGGCGGCTGCAGAAACGAACGTCAGCCAGGGAGTCGGCTGCGCCGCCCGGATTTCGGAACAGAAGAAGATTATTCTGTCAGACAACGAATAGCGCGCATCGTAATTTCAGCTGAGTCTAGAGGAGCATTTAGGGGTCGCCGCAGCCGCCGAGCCCAAGTCTTTCCCCGCATAGGCCGTGCTCGCGGCCGAAGTCGTCCAATAGCGTTCGAAAGCTAAGACGATTGCCTTGCATAACCGCGGCCAATGTCAAAGCGGCGCCTATAGGCCGCGAATTTGCCGAATGCGCGCATTATTCGAATTTGCCAATTTTGCTGCGCGTCAAGGGCTTAAGGCGCGAAGGCGTGGACAAGAGCAATAACCGCGCGAACGAGCTGGGTATTGCCGGACGAGGCTTTTTTGCCGGGAGCCGCCCCGCATGACAGGACAATTCGGCGCCTTGCCTAGGTTTTTGAACAGCTCATTCAATTCACGCTGCCTTTCGCTTGATCTTGAAGTGACCAAAGATAGCGATCGCATTCGCGCTTTCGCTGCGCTGCGCCCGGACAGGGACGGGATTGTGCTGCATTCCGGACGCGGCTTGACGGCGGCGCTCGCGAAGCTCGACGACTTCGCGGACGGCGCGTCTTTCGTTCTAGGGCACAACTTGATCGAATTCGACATGCCGCACTTGGCAGCCGCAAATCCGAATTTGCGATTGCTGAAGCTGCCGAGGGTGGACACTCTGCGACTCAATCCGCTCGCTTTTCCGCGCAATCCCTACCATCACCTAGTGAAGCATTACCAGGACGGAAGCCTCGTGCAAGGGCGCGTAAACGACCCCGAACTTGACGCGAGGATCGCGCTGCAGGTGTTCGAGGACCAGAAGGCCGAGCTTTCAAAGGCTTCGGCCGACCTGCTTGCGGCCTGGCACTGGCTGTGCACTCCCGAGCCATTCGGATTTGACCGAGCCGTCAATGACTTGTTCTCCGGCCTTCGCAATTCGCGCAGACCGTCGGATGCTGAAAGCCGGAAGGCGATAAGCCGTCTGCTCGAAGGGGCGGCCTGCGTAGTTCAGAGGCAGGACATTCTCTCGCGAAAAAGCGATTTTGGATGGTCGCTTGCCTACGCGCTGGCCTGGCTATCGGTGGCGGGCGACAACTCCGTAATTCCTCCTTGGGTGCGCCATCAATTCCCGTCGACCGGAACACTGGTGAAGCGCCTCAGGGACACGCCGTGCGCCGACCCCGAATGCGGATGGTGCGCCGAGCGGCACGACGCGGCGAAGGAACTGAAGCGCTGGTTCGGCTTCGACGGGTTCAGGCCTGTTCCCGCGGCGGACGAAGGGCGGCCCATGCAAAAGGCCATTGTCGAGGAATCGATGAAAGGCAGGCATGTCTTCGGCATCCTGCCGACCGGAACCGGGAAGTCGCTTTGCTACCAGATTCCGGCCTTGTCGCGCTACGACAAGACCGGCGCGCTGACCATCGTAATCTCGCCCCTGGTTGCATTGATGGCGGACCAGGTGGCGGGCATGGAAAAACACGGGCTAGGGTGTTGCGTGACGATCAACGGGATGCTTTCAATGCCGGAACGCGCCGACGCATTGGACCGAGTACGGCTCGGAGACGCCGGTATATTGCTCATTTCGCCGGAGCAGCTGCGAAGCCGCTCATTGCGCCGCGCGGTCGAGCAGCGCGAAATCGGCTCCTGGGTTCTGGACGAGGCGCATTGCCTCTCTCGATGGGGCCACGATTTCAGGCCGGACTATCGCTACGTCGCCCGCTTTATAGGGGATAGAGCTGGCGACGGGCCGGTGCCGCCGATCCTGTGCCTGACCGCGACGGCCAAGCCCGACGTGAGCGACGACATCGCGCGGTACTTCCGCGACAAGCTCGGCATCGAATTACTGGTTTTCCCGGGAGGCGCGGAGCGTTCGAATTTAACCTTTCAAGTCATACCGACAACCGTCGGAGAGAAATTTCAGCATATTCATCAGGTGCTTGATTTCTATCTTCCCGACGACGGTTCCGGCGGCGCCATAGTATATTGCGCGACGCGAAACGGAAGCGAGCAAATTGCGGAATACTTGCAGCAAAAAGGCCTGACCGCGGATTACTTCCATGCGGGGCTGTCGCCCGAGATAAAAAAGGACGTGCAGCGGCGATTTATCGACGGCGATCTGCGCGTCATCGTTGCGACCAACGCTTTCGGCATGGGAATCGACAAGCCGAACGTTAGGCTAGTCGTGCATTCCGACATACCCGGATCGCTGGAAAACTATTTCCAGGAGGCCGGCCGCGCCGGACGCGACCAGGAGACGGCATGCTGCGTGCTGCTTTACGCGGTCGACGACGTGGAGCGTCAATTCGGCATGTCGGCGCGTTCGAAGCTCTCCCGCGAGGAAATTCACGGCATCTTGATTGCGCTTAGGAATCTGGACCGGCGGAAACGATTCAAGGGCGAGATCGTTGCCACTACGGGCGAAATCCTGATTGGAGACGAAGACAAATCGTTCCAGCAGGATTCCGCGACCGACGACACCCGCGTTCGGACGGCCGTCGCCTGGCTGGAAGAGGCCGAGCATTTAAGGCGGGACGAGAATTTCGTTCAGGTGTTTCCGTCGTCGCTCATGATCGATTCGGTCGACGGAGCGAAGAAATGCCTCGCCGACTCGAAAATAACGGATTCCTATCGGCAAAAACTGCTTAGGATAGCGGAGGCGTTAATCAACGCGGATGCGGATCAGGGTCTGACGACGGACGAGCTGATGTGCTTGTCGGGGCTGAGTCCCGAAAAAGTCCGCGCGGCGCTTTACGATTTGGAGCGGTTCGGCATTGCCAGCAACGATACCGCCTTGACTGCGTTTGTTCACAATGGCGTAGAGCGCTCGTCCAGAAAGAGGTTCGATGAAGCGGCGCAGCTGGAGTCCGCCTTGATCGAGCACATGCAAGAGGCTGCGCCCGATCTCGGAAAAAACGATAAATCGACGCTTCATCTGCGAATCGCCTCTCAGGTGCTAAGGGAGGCCGGCTTGCCGGGTCCGCTGCCGGAACGTCTTTGGACGATCATTCGCGGGATTGCCTATGACGGCCGCAGCGATGCCGACGGAGCCGGCGGCAGCCTGAAGGTCCGAAAAATCGATTCCGAAACCGCCCGAATTACGCTGCGCCGAGAGTGGGGGGCTCTCGAGCAAACCGCGAGCCTTCGGCGCGAAGCGGCCAAGCACTTGCTCGACCATTTGCTGAACCGCCTGCCGCCGGGAAGCCGCGGAATAGACCTCTTGGTCGAAACGACTCTCGGCGACCTGCTGAAGGCGATAAAATCCGACATGGCGCTTTCGAGCAAGGTCCGAAAACCCAGCAATCTGCTCGATCGCGCGCTTCTTTGGCTGCACGAGCAGGAAGTGATTCGCCTAAACAAGGGTCTAGCGGTATTCCGCCCCTCAATGACCATTCGGTTGCGCGAGCGGGAACGATTCGGCTTTACGAATACCGACTACCAGCCGCTGGCTCTTCACTACAAAGGGCAGGTGCTGCAGATCCACGTAATGAAGGAATTCGCGGAGCGCGGGCTTTCCGCCATAAGAGAGGCGTTGAGCCTTGCCATGGATTACTTTTCGTTGAATGAGGAAGAATTTCTTGCTCGCTGGCTGCCGGGCCGCGACAGGGAAATCGGTCGCGCGACAACGCCGGAATCCTGGCGGCGCATCGTTGAAAGCATGAAGAACACCGCGCAGCAGCATATTGTCGCGGATTCTCGGAAGAATACGAACGTGCTCGTTCTGGCGGGGCCGGGTTCCGGCAAGACGCGCGTACTAGTTCATCGCATAGCATACTTGATCCGGGTCATGAGGGAAAACGCCCGGGGCATCGTGGCGCTTGTCTACAATCGCCATGCGGTCGTGGAGATTCGAAGCCGATTGAAAGATTTGATCGGCGACGATGCCCGCGGCGTAACGGTGCTGACCTGCCACGCGCTCGCAATGCGCCTGGCCGGCGCCAGCTTCGCGCGAGGCGCGGAGCGGCCCGATGAGTTCATGTTCAAGGAAGTGCTTCGCAGCGCGGTCGAAATTCTCAAGGGCGAGGAGTTGATTCCCGAAGAAGCGGATGCCCGTCGCCAGCGCCTGCTTGAAGGCTTCCGCTGGATTCTGGTCGACGAATACCAGGACATCGGCCGGGAGGAGTATGAACTGATTTCGGCTCTGGCCGGCCGGACGCGCGAAGACGACAACGGCAAGCTCACGCTGTTCGCTGTAGGCGACGACGATCAGAACATCTACGCTTTCAAGGGAGCCTCGGTAAAGTTCATAAAGGATTTCGAAAACGACTATGGACCCAAGCCCGCCTTTCTAACGGAGAACTATAGATCCACGAAGCACATTATCGATGCGGCGAACGCCGTGATTGAACCGGCGCGCAATCGATTGAAAGCCGATCGTCCGATCAAGGTAAACCGCAACCGGGCCGAGGAGTCGCCCGGCGGCGAATGGGAAAAGCTGGATCCCGTCGCCCGCGGACGGGTTCAATTGTTTCCGAAAGTTCAGGACCCGATAAGCCAGGCGCGATCGGCCATGGGCGAAATGCTGCGTCTCGAGACACTTTCCCCGGATTGGGATTGGTCGAATTGCGCGGTAATCGCGCGCGAGTGGCGGTATCTGATGCCGGTGAAGGCGTTCTGCGAGCTGCACGGCATACCGGCGCAGTCGGGAAACGAAAAAGCCCCGAGTTTCTGGCTGCTCAGGGAAACCGCCGAGATTGTCGAATGGCTGCGCAACCGGAAACTCGTCGATGCCGCCGGGCTTCGCAGGTGGATGAACAGCGATCGTTCCGGCCGTTGGAACGACTTGCTGCGGCAAGCCGTTGAAGAGCATATTCTGGAAACCGGCGAAAGCGAAACGTCCGCCGATCACTTTATCGAATGGCTGGCCGAATGGGGAAGGGACGTAAAGAGGCGTCAGCAGGGACTGCTGCTGCTGACCGCGCATAGGGCGAAGGGATTGGAATTCGACCATGTAGCGGTACTTGATGGCGGGTGGGACCGTGCCGTCGGGGACGAGGATATAGATGCTCCCCGCCGCTTGTACTACGTGGCCATGACGCGCGCTAAAAAAACTCTTTCTCTTACGAGGCTTGGACGTACGACGGCATTGCAGGACGCTCTTCTTAGCAATCCGGCGGCGCTGGTTCGCGAGCGGCACAAGTTGCCGCCGAGCGCCGAAGAACTGCACTACCATTTCATTCATTCGAGTCTTGAAGATGTCGATATCGGATTTTCGGGCCGTTGCAGAGCCGGCCATCATGTTCATGGAGCAATTGCCGCGCTGTCGGCAGACGATCCGCTCGATTTACGAATGTCCGGTTCGGGACGATGGGAAGTTCGAAACGGAAGCGGCGCGGTCGTAGGGAGAATGGCCAAAAGCTTCGGGCCTCCGAGGGGAATGCGGCCTCGATCGGCGAAAGTCCATGCGATCGTAGTATGGAACCGGGAGATTTCGGATCCTAAATACCACGAGTCTCTAAAATGCGACGCTTGGGAAGTCGTAGTCCCCGAACTCGTTTTCGAAAGAATCCAGTGAGACTGGCTCGGCCGGGCATTGGCGGGATTCAGGGCGCGCAATCGGCATGCGGAATAAGGCAGCAGGCGGGCGGGAGGCGCGGTGCGCAAAAAAAGGGCAATTGAACGAGTTGCGGTCTTGCAACATCGCCGCAGGCATCGGCTGGAGGGCGAGGCGTCGCAATGAAATTATTTTGCCCGGCAGCTTAATCGGGCTTTCCGAGCTTGGCGCCGCCAAATAGCTGGCCGGATTGACCAGTCTCTCCATAGAGGATCAGCGCGGGTGGAAGAATTCGACTATGTTGTAATCGGTTCGGGAAGCTCCGGCGCAATCGTTGCGGCCAGACTGTCCGAAGACCCTTCGTCAAGCGTTCTCCTGCTGGAGGCGGGGCCGGCCAATCGATCTCTCATTCTTCACGTGCCTGCGGCTGCGCGGTACGCATTCAAGGCCAGAAAATTCAATTGGAATTACGAGACGGAGCCGGAACCGCACTTGAATGGCCGCCGTCTTTCGCAGCCGAGAGGCAAAGTTCTCGGAGGATCGTCGTCGATCAACGGCTTGGTGTATCTTCGAGGCCACGGTCTGGATTACGATACCTGGGAAGAGGCCGGCGCTGCGGGCTGGAACTATGCCCGGCTCTTGCCGTACTTCCGGAAACTGGAAAAGCGGACCGGCGACGGCGGCTTCTACCAGGGCGAGGAAGGGCCTGTACGGGTATCCGAGCCGAATCCCGTCAACCCCATAGCAGCCGCGTTTCTCGAAGCCGGGCGTCAGGCGGGCTATGCGCAAACGAGCGATGTAAACGGCTTTAGGCAGGAAGGTTTCGGACGGTTTCCCATGAATGCCTCGAACGGGTACCGCTGGTCGACGGCGCGCGCCTATTTGACGGAAGCCCGTTCAAGAAATAATTTGCGCATCTGGACCGGAAGTGCCGCCGAGGGCATCGGCATCAACGGCGGCAGGGCCGAAACCGTTGCGGTTCGCAAGCGGAATGGCCGGACGATCGTGGGCGCTCGGCGCGAAATCATCGTTTCCGCCGGCCCGTTCAATTCTCCCAAGCTTCTAATGCTCTCGGGCATCGGCCCGGCTTCCGAACTGCGCGCGCACGGAATCAAGGTCGTGCGCGACGTTCCCGGAGTTGGCGAAAACTTGCAGGATCACACTCTTAGCTCAATTCAAATGGAATGCGCGGAACCCGTTTCGCTGGCAAGCGAGCTCGGGCCGCTCCGCAAGGCAAGGGCGGCCTTGCGCTGGATCTTCTTTCGCGACGGCCTGCTTGCCAGCAACCACTTCGAATGCGGCGCCTTTGTCCGAAGCGCTCCCGGCGTGCGCTTTCCCGACATACAGTTCTATCTGTTTCCCGTCGCCGTCGCGGAAGGCAGCAATGAATTCTGGACGAGCCAGGGTTTTCAGGTTCAGATCAGCCCGCAGCGAAGCCCGAGTCGCGGCAGGGTTCGGCTGCGATCCGGCGACCCGGGCGCACCGCCGAGAATTTCGTTGAATCTAATGGGCCACCCGACCGACTGGGATATAATGAGAACGTCGTTTCGACTCGCTCGGGAAGTGCTGGCCCAGCCCGCAATGGATCGTTTTCGAGGTCGCGAGCTTTCGCCCGGGCCGGAGATCGTTTCGGATGCCGACCTCGATTCTTTCGTGCGCGACAACGTGCAGTCGTCCTATCACGCTTCGGGAACCTGCAGGATGGGCGCCGACGACATGTCGGTCGTCGACCCGGAGTGCCGAGTGCATGGAATAGAAGGGCTGAGGGTGGCCGACAGTTCGATCATGCCCGAAACCCCCAGCTGCAACATTAACGCGCCTTCGATGATGATCGGAGAGAGAGCGGCCGATCTGATCCGGCAAAAGTCCCTGCCGGCGTCGAATTCGGGCTGGTATGTCGACGACGGCTGGAAGGAGCGGCAGCGACCGGGCGCACCCGTGCGCCGCATGGATACTACCGGCAGTTGATTGGTCCGCCGGTCGAGCCGGAGCGGGAAATCCGGATCGAATTCCTACGCCGCGTCGGTCTTTCGGATGTCGAGCACCTTCCGAAGCCTTTCGCTGGAATGGCGAATGTGCTGTTGAAGCAGTTCCAGCGCCGTCGCCGCATCGCGTTTTTCGACCGCTCCGAGAATGGCTTCGTGCTCGAAGTGCGGCATGCCGATGACGAAATTTTCCCGAACGACCAGATAATGGGCAAAGAGCGAAATCGCGCCGTACTGGGCCTCGATCGTGCTAAGAAAACGCGTTTTCGCCGAGGGTGCCAAAAGCGATTTATGGAATTTGCAGTTCAATTCGACCTTTTTCCCGGGATCCGAGCATGCCCTGTCGGCATCTACGATTCGCCTGCACGCGGTCAACGACTTCTTGGTATGGCGTTCGATCGCGGATTCCAGCGCCATAGGTTCCAGCGCCTGCCTGATTTCGTTTATTTCAAGGATTTCCCCGATGTCCGGCATCGACACCAACGGACTGCGACGAGGCCTCATTTCAATAAGCCCTTCCGTCGCCAGCATGCGCAAGGCTTCCCTGACGGGCATGATCGAAACGCCGAATTCTTCGGCCAGCGCTTGAATCTTGAGCTCGGATCCCCAAGATATCTGGCCCGATAGAATTCGCTTGCGCAGATTGGCGCAAATCGCCCGCGGACCGTCGCCGTATTGAATAAGTTGCGGCATAGAGTTTGTCTCAGGCTCCCGTGGACTGGGTTTCGAACGCTAATCGGCGGCCATGCTATCGGGCTTCCAGCACTTTGCTTAGGAATTGCTGCAGCCGCGAATTCTGCGGATTGCCGAATAATTCATTCGGCAGGCCCTGCTCGACGATTTTACCGCCGTCGAAGAAGCATACCCGGTCCGAGATTTCCCGGGCGAACCCCATTTGGTGAGTTACCAGCAGAATCGTATAGCTATGCTCGGCGGCAAGCGCGCGTATGACGCTCAGCACCTCGCCCACCATTTCGGGATCGAGCGCCGATGTCGGCTCATCGAACAGAATGATTTCGGGCCTCATCGCCAGCGCCCGCGCAATCGCTACGCGCTGCTGCTGGCCGCCGGACAGCTGGCTCGGATACTGATCTCGCTTTTCCGCGAGTCCGACCATCGCGAGGAGTTCCTCGGCACGTTCGACCGCTTCGGCTTTCGAAAGCCCGAGAGATTGAATCGGGGCTTCGATGCAGTTGTCCAGCGCGGTCATGTGGGGGAATAGGTTGAAATTCTGAAAAACCATGCCGATGCGCGAACGAATCCTTCGAATGTGGGCTTTGTTCGCGGGAACCATTCCGTTCTTCGATTGCATCTTGTTTAGCGGCTCGCCGGAAACCCAGATTACGCCGTCCTGAACGCCTTCGAGAGTCATTAGCACTCTAAGCACGGTCGTCTTGCCCGAGCCGGACGGTCCGATAATCGTGACCACTTCGCCCTCGTCAACTTCGAAGTCGAGGCGGTCGAGCACCGTAAGCGAACCGTATCGCTTGGAAACTTTATCGAATCTGATTTTCGGCTCAGTCAATGCAGGATGCTTCTTTTCACGTAGTTTTCGGTCGCCCGCACGAGCGCCGCCGCGACGAGGCTCATGACGAGGAAGAAAATCCCCGCGAGGGTCACGGCTTCGTTGAAGCGGTAGTATTCGGATCCGATCAGCTTCGAGGCATGCATGATTTCACCGACCGCAACGAAGGAAAGAAGAGGGGTCTCTTTGAAAATGGCGACCAGGTAATTGCCGAGAGCGGGAATGATCGGAGGCAGGGACTGGGGAATAATGATTTTCCGGAATGTTCTGTAGGTCGACAGGTTCAGGGCGATGGCGGCTTCCCACTGGCCTCGCGGCACGGCCTGCAGGCCTGCCCGGTAGACCTCGGCGGTCAGCGCCGAATTATAGATCGCGATCGCCAGTATGCCCGTCGTAAGAGGCGGCAGCGTAATGTTGACCTGCGGAAGAACGAAAAAAAGGAAAAATATCTGGATAAGCAGCGGCGTTCCGCGAATGAACTCGATGACTTCGCTCGCGACAAACGATACCGGCTTGAAGCTGGACATTTTAAGCAGCATGAGAATCAGTCCGCCGACGAGCGCGAACGCGAAGGATACGACTGTCGCGTAAACCGTGATTCCAGCCGCCTCCCACAAGCGAGGCAGGACGACTTCGAACGTAAAGTCCCATTGCCAGTCCATTAGTGCGGCCTTGCCAAATGCCGCGTCATCCGCGCTTCAAGGATCGCCCCGCCGAAGCGAATCAATTGCGAAAAGCAGTAGTAGATGACCATTGCGACGATAAAGATATCGAGCGTTCGGTAATGAATCTGGTTTTGCTGGACGGAGGCAAAGGTAATATCGACTAGCGTGACCGCCGAAACCAGCGCGGTTGCCTTGATCATTTCGATCGTAAGGTTGCTTAGACCCGGAATCGCGATCGGAATGGCTTGGGGAATGACAATTCGCAGCGTGCTCTTCCAGTCGGGAAGATTTAGCGCGGCGCTCGCTTCTTTCTGCCCTTTCGGAACGGCTGTGATCGCGCCTCGAACGACTTCCGCGCCGTATGCGCCGAAATTCAGTCCCAGCCCGAGAACCGCCGCCTGGGTCGGCGAAAGAACAACGCCGAATGACGGCAGAACGAAGAAAAACCAGAAAAGAATCACGAGCAGGGACGTGCCCCTGAACACTTCAATGTAAATCGTGCTGATCCATCGAATCGGTCGGATCGAATTTAGCCTTCCAATTCCGGCAATGAACGACATCGAAAAGAACAGGATGGCCGACAAGATGGAAATCTCAATCGTGACCGCCGCGCCGCGCAGCAGCGCGGGAAGAAAAATTCTCAATTCGGAAAACGTCGCAACCGCCAGGCCGAGCAAGAATGCGATCAGAGCCGCAATAGCCGAGTATCTGACGTTCACGTTTCCGCTTCCATGCTTTTTTCGGAAGAAGTCAATTGGAATCCCGCCGGCGAACTAGGGCAAGCTCGCCGGCGGCTTGTCGCGGTCCGGATTCAGCTGCCGCAAATGTCCTCGGTTTTCAATACCGGCAATTCGTCGGCGCTCATGCCGTATTTTTCCATGATTGCAACATGTTCGGGAGAGCCTACGAAAGCCGTAAGCGCCTTGTCGAACTCGTCCACGAAAGCGGAAGCGTCCTGCCTGAATGCGAAAGCCCCGTGCGATACAGCGGGCTTACCGGCGACTTCCGCGAAAACAGGGCCGGACTCGATGTCGCCTTCCGGCACGCCCTTGACGATTTCGCGAACGCCGGGCGCGGAAACCGCCCACGCGTCGATGCGTCCGGCCCGCAGAGCCGCGATTCCCGCAGGGTTGTCGGGAAGCTGCAGAATGTTCGCCTCCGGCACGCCGGCGGCCGTGGCGTATCCGAATTGCGCAGCGCCGGAAATCACTCCGATGGTTAGGCCCTTGTCTCGAACCGATTCGTAGTTCGTAAGCCCGTTGGGATTGCCGTTCGGCACGGCCAGGGCCTGCTTGATACCGAAGTACGGCTGCGAAAAGCGCACTGCGGCGCATCGCTTGGGGGTTACGAACATGCCGGCCGCGACGACATCGAACCGCCCGGAATTTACGCCGGGAATCAAAGCGCCCCAGTCCACGGCCTGCGCTTCGCCGATCTGCCCGCCCATTTTATCGAGTACCGCGGTTAGCAATTCAATGTCCGTACCGACCAGATCGTTGTTTTGGTCGACAAACGCATAGGGCTTGAAGTTGTAGAAGGCGACATCCATGCCCTCCTTGATCTTTTCCATAAGATCGGCCTGAACCGGCAAAGCGAACGCAATTGACATTGCGCCGGCAGACAGCGCCAGCGTCATGCGCCGCGTAAGTTTGACATTATCCATTGAAAACCTCCTTGCTTGGTTATGAAATTTTAGCTCGGCATTGCCCGTGCCTTTCGCAGGAAGCCGTATCGCTAGTCCGGCACAACGGGAATGCGGCCTTCCGCCACGGGATCCGAAAGAAGATCGGGCTTGCCTTCGGTGATCGCCCAATTGTCTTCCGCGTTGATAAAGCCCAGATGGTTGGCGAAATTCGGGTTGCAGGCGAAAACCATGCCTGGTTCGAATTCGATCTTTTCGAAGGCGGCGAGAGACGGGTACTCGGTCGTTTCCACTCCCACGCCATGGCCGACACGCCCGACGCCCATCGTCTTCATGCCTTTTCGATCGAGATATCGGTCGACGACGCGAATTACGTCCGTGGGTGAATTGCCCGCGCGCAGCTGCGCGTCGCAAGCGCCGCGCAGCTCCATCATCCACGCGTAAAATTCGTCCAACTCGCCGGGCGGCGGGCCGACGGAGGCGGTTCGGGCAAGGTCGGACCAGTATCCCTTCCAGGACACGCCGACGTCGAATCCAACGACTTCGCCTCGGCTTACGATCCGGTCCGTGGGCAGAAGGACGATTCCCTTGTCGCCGACCGGACCGGAGACAACGCAGAGCAGAGATATTTTTTCCGCGCCAAGCTCGAATAGCCTTTCGCGCAGAATCTGCGCAATCCGGTTTTCCGTCATTCCGGGCCGAATTCTCTGAAACGCGTCTCGTTGCGCCTGGGCGCTGATTTGCGCCGCTTTGCGGCAGTATTCGATTTCAAGCGCTGATTTCACAACCCGGCATTCGAGTATGAGGTCGGCGGCATCCGTGAATTCCGCGCCGGGGAGTTCCGCCATGACTTCTTTCAGCCCTAGATAGCTAATTCCCAAATATTGCTCTCTGCCAAGCTCGGCGCCAATCCGCGCTTTCGCTAGCCCCATGTCGCCGAGCACGCCTGCGATAAATTCCGGGTGGCCTGTTAGTGCGCCGGTCGTCTTGATTCGATCAATGAAAGTAGTCGCCTCGACCTGCGCCACTTCGAACGGCATCGTTATCAGTACGGGGTCGTCGTCCTTCGGAAGAATGAACACATACGATCGAATTTTGTCGACTGCGTTCTGCTCGGACCTGTGTCCCGAAAAATACTGGTAATTCAGCCTTTCCGTAACCAGCAGAGCGTCAAGCCCTCGCGCATTCATTATCGACCGGGCTTTGTCGTGCCTCGCAACGAATTCCTCTCGAGGAAAATCCGGGAACTCAGGCTGCATCGAATCCTTCCAGGTGGAGACCGATTCCGATCCTAAAGAATAAATGATATATTATCATAGAGCAAATTGCAAATGGCCCGACTTGCTTGGGGCGCCCCCCGAATTCGATGCATTGGCGACGCGGAAAGGCTGTCCTGGAGAAACTTGCCGCTCTTAAAAATTGCGCCTCGCGGGACATTCGAGACGATGATTCGCCAAGGCGCGGAAACTTTCTCGCTGCTTCCCGAAACCGAAAACTTGGAGTTAAGACTTTGCCTCGGCGCTCATATCTTCGCGATAGTCGATGCTAGCTCGCTTAGGCCGATCACTTCGATTCCGTCGCCTTTCGGATACTTGTCGTCGCCGGAATGAACGACGAAGCTGCGCTCCGGACCGAGATCTTCCCTCGCATGGAAAAATCCCCTTTTGAGTTTCGGCGCCCGGCCGCGCTCGATTTCGACCGCCCAAAGCCTTCCGCCAGGCAGTTCCAGAACCAGGTCGATTTCGGCGCCGGCGGCTGTTCGGTAAAAGTATGCGTTCACCTGTTCCGGCGCCGAGCCAAGGAGGCTTTCCGTTACGAATCCTTCCCAGCTTCCGCCGGCGACCGGGTGGCCTAGCACTGCTTCCCGGTCTTCGAGTCCAAGCAATGCGTGAACAATGCCGCTGTCTCGCACGAAAACTTTCGGGGATTTAACCAGGCGTTTGCGGACATTCGCATGGAAGGGAGACAGGCGCCGCACCAGCAGAAGGTCGACAAGCAAGTCAAGATAGCGGGCGACGGTCTTGCCATCGACACCGAAGTCCGCGCGCGAGATCGGCCGCATTCAGCGTTCCGCTTTGCATATGCGCGAGCATCGTCCAGAAGCGCCGCAAAGTTTCCGCTGGAATTCGCGGTCCTAGTTGCGGGATGTCGCGTTCCAGGTATGTCCGTACGAAATTCTCCCGCCAGATCGCGCTGCCTCGGTCGCTGTCCGAAAGAAAGCTGTCCGGGAATCCGCCTCTAACCCAGAGCCTCTCTCGAGCATCTTCACCGAATTCGAGTACGTTGAACGGACCTAGTTCGACAAAAGCAATGCGGCCGGCCAGGGATTCGCCCGACTGCTTGAGCAGGTCAATCGACGCCGAGCCTAGCAATAGGAACCGGCCCGCTCGCAAGCCGCGGCGCCGCCCCCTGTCTATGATGCCGCGAAGCGCCTGGAACAGTTCCGGCACTCGCTGGATCTCGTCCAAAATCACAAGTTTGTCTTCATGCGCAGACAAATAAAGAGCCGCATCGGTCAGTTTCTCGCGGTCCGCTGGATCCTCAAGGTCAAGATAGACGCTCGGACGAGTCTCGGCAATAAATTGCGCCAATGTGGTTTTTCCGGCCTGACGAGGCCCTAGCAAGGAAACGGCTGGAAATTGATTTAGCCGCTCAAGGACCAGTTTTAATTTTTGGCGAGGTATCATCCTTGCAAATATGGCACTAGATTCCGTAATCGCAAGGATAAATTGCAGATTATGTTAAATTCGTGCAGCCCGAGCCTGAAAGGCAACCATTTTTTTTTCCAAAATTGCATAAGTCAATAATTAGGTCAAAACAAGAAAGTCGGGTGCTAAGCTGCAAGGAATTGCGAATTTTCTCATTGGCTTTGCTGGGCGCGCTGCGAAGATAGGTTGTGGTAATTCAAGGTCGTCGAAGCGGAATCCCGCAACCGGATGCCGGCCGTCGACGGAAATCGCGCCCGGCGCGGCTGAAACTTCAAAAAACTCCGATAAAAAAGCCCGAATCGACCGAATGAGCGAATTCCAAACTGAAATTCGAACCGCCGATTCACTAAGGCGATGCTATTGGTGCGCCGTGGAAAGGCGCTTTCTTCAAGCGGGTGCGAATCCCGCGCAGCAACTGTCGCTCCAGTTGGTAGCAGCCGAGCGGTTCATGGAGGTAACGACATGGGTTGAAGCACTCGGTGAAAAGGGCCGCCTAGGGCGGTTCAGCGAACATGCGGGCCGGAACGTGCGGTGAACG
>MKWU01001539.1_pt1 | contig 39231 bp, 26 predicted proteins | sample 809101 | NCBI WGS metagenome assembly MKWU01 (sample SAMN05860141, study PRJNA318959) | sponge metagenome | host: Aplysina aerophoba | place: Slovenia: Piran, Adriatic Sea, Gulf of Piran | collected 2013-05-07
CGATCGAGGGCGGCCCGCCGGCCATCGAGCCGCCGCGAGCGGTTCCACGACAGCCGCCGTTCGATTTCCGGCTTGGCGGTTCCTTCGGGAAACCTGAGCGCCAGCATCCGCCGTGCGGACCATGGGTCCATTGCGGCGCTGGCCCGATCCCTCAGTTCGGCGTCCTCGCGCGTTGTGGCGAATGCCCATCGCTCCAACGGCGACGGGTCGAGCACGAGATTCTGGCAATAGAGCCCGGCCTTTGTCCTGAACAAGGCCACCAGCCGCGCCCCGGCGGCGCCAGGGCCTTCCCTGTCCCGTCGCAGTTCGCCGACCTCTGCCGGTCTCAACCCAAACGACCGGTTCAGCGCATCGCATGCGGACCGCGACTGCGAACTGAAGACAAACACGGAAGTCGATGAATTCAGAATCTGGCTTGGGAAGTCCTCGAGAAACTGTGAGGCCAGCGAAACATGCACATTGTGCTTCCTGCCTTCCCTGATGTCCTGGACGATCTGCCGCTGAACGCCCTCGATTCGGTTCACGCGGTGAAACTCGTCAACGCACAGGTACTTCACGGCGTCGGATTCCGCAGCCGCCAGCTTCAGGTGATGGCGCGCGTACACTTCCGGCAGTCGGCCCGAACGGATTGCCGGCATCACTTCGTCGGCCCGAACGGCCCAGCCGCGGACGATGGCGTGGCGGGCCAGCATGTACATCAGCGCGGATGTCCGCATTGCCGAGGGCTGGGTGGAATTCGACGACACCTCTTCGAGGTCAATCGACAGAATTCTGGCGGCCCCGGTTTCGAATCGCGTGGGACTGGAAAGGACCGGGAAATTCCGAATCGCCTCCGAAACCACTCGGTGAACCTTCCGCAGCAGCGAGGATTCTCCGCCCGAGGCGGCGACGCCGCCGTACAGGTCGCATATCCTCGGCGAGCGACATTCAAGGAGCATGTCGTCCAGAAGCGGCACTGCCTGCGTCTGGGCCAGCTTGGCCTCGGCGACACGGCCTGCCTGAAACAGGGCATCCACAACCTGCCACCAAGTCGTGTGCCCGGTGACTGCAGTCGAATCCTTGCGCAGCGCCTCGTCGACGGCTGGAACAACACCGGCCTCGTAGCGCCTGGGGCTGAATTCGTCGGAGCGCGTTTGGTAGCACTGGTCGACGACGGAGCCGAACAGTCCAGCCAGATCCGCGTTTTCCGCGGCGCCCGCATTGAGCAGCACCGACAGGAAGTTTGTCAGGAACATGCGTTCGCCCGCTTGCGGATGCCGCATTCCAAGGGGTGTGTCGAACGGGTTTATGGCATGGCTGGCCAACATCTTGAGGCGGCAGTACGCAGCCTCGTCCCGACGCTGCGGCGGCAACAGCTGCTGAACCAGCCTGACAAGACCCTCGGACGAGTTCCCGACATCGAGGATGCCGATTCGCGGCAACTTCCCGTCGGAGGACTCGCCGGCGCGCGCGGAAAGCGCCGAGTTCAGGTTCAGGACGTTCATGGCCATCGACTTGCCTGATCCGGACACGCCCACGCAGATTTCGGCCCAGTTTGCCTGGTGCAAGGATCCGCGGCGGTAGTTCCACAGCCTGCCGTCTTCGCTGCGAAACACGGTTTCCCCAAACTTCCACGGACAGGCGGCGCGGGCGACGGGCAGCAGGATCAACAGCTGGCCAAGCGGCGCAAGGGCTGCGGGGGCCGTCTTCTCGCAGGTCAGGCCCGGGATTGAGGCCAGCATTGTGGCCACCGGGTCGCCGGAGTTCGAGTCCGCAGCCGCATTTCCCCAATGTTCCACCGACCTGCGCAGCAACAGGGCGTTCCTGTGCAATGCGTCGACATCCCGGCGGTGCGACCAGGTCGAGAACGTGATTCTCAGCCTGACAACCTTGTCGCCTGAATCCTCGACCTGGCGCAGGTACTCGAATGCCGCACGGATCCGTCGATGCCGCGACGGGCTTGCAAATCCGAACAAATGGGCGAACTGCTCCCTGGGGTGGAAGGACGACATGTTCACGTAGTCCAGCATGAAGCTGCATCGCCAGCGCAGGCGCGGACAGGAATTGTGGATCGAAGCCACCAGGACATTGAAGGGAGTCAGCCGTTCGGGCGCCGCAGTGACATCGAAGCTGGCAAACACATGGTCCCCAAGGGACACCAGCCCGCTTTCCAGCGCCCTGCCACCAGCCGCGGCAAGCCGCCAGTCCAGTGATTCGCTCTCGACCCAGTCGGCGGTTGGCATCCTTGCAGCGGGCGAGGCGTCGCTCCCGCCGGCTTCCCTGCTGCTTCCGGACGCTTGCAGAAACTTGAACGCGTCCGGCGCCATCTCGGGACAAATCGACGTCTGAATCAGATGCATGGCGGCTGCCCAGGGCATTACCTCGGCCTTCAGCCCGCACCGCACAAGGCCGCTGCACAGCGCCTGTGTTGCAGTGGCATGCCTGTCGTGCTGTGGAGCCGCCTTGGAACGACTTCCTGCCCTGTCGCTCGATCCAGCGCTCGACGAAGACGACGCTCTTGTCCAAACCGACAGCGCAACGGTTTCCCACACTGTTCTGAGACGCAGGTGGTTCCGTTGATCGCCGCACAGGTCGTCGGCGTTCATTCCCAGCCTGTCCGCGGTGGCCATCATGCCCCGGCATCTTGACCGAATCATGCCCTCTGCAAGAATCGGATCGCGCACGAAGGCAAATTCGACGCTGTGGTCCGCAGCGCTGAACATGGAGGCCAACACCACGCTCAGCTCGTCGGCAATCCTCTCGAGTCCCTTCCGCCCGGCGCCGCGAATGGCTCCGTCCACGCTGATCATCGACATCAGCGAACCATTCTTCAGCACGAATGCGCTGCCGCGCCCCACGGTGGAGATCGGAATGCGAGCCCGCAACGAGTCCTCGATCGACAGCAAGCTGGAAAGGTCGGTCAAGCGAACCCCCTGCCGAAAGCATGTGAACCGCATCGGCAGCCGTCGGCAGTCGCTTGAAGCCGCGTCAACCGAACTGTCACTGCCCGTCGCCGAGCATTCGCTCCATGCAGACGTGAAAGCCGGCCTCCCTGTCGCAAACCCGCTCGTCAAGAAGCGCATCGAACTGCCACAGCGCTTCGGTCAGCCCAAGCCGCACCGCAACTGCAAGCGGCATGCATTCGTCGTCTCCGCCGAAATCAGCCAGACTGCAGACTTGTCCCTGCTGTCTGCTCCAATTTCCCGCGACGAAGTCCGCAGGCACGGCAATGCCAATTTTCCACAGCCCGGTCTCCAGCCGCGCCCTGGTCGGCAGGTCGTTTGGAACCACGTACCTGATGCGCCCCGCAACCGCCGAAACCAGCTCCACTCCCATGCTTTCCAGCAGCCGCAGCGCAGGCAGCATGGCAATGCGGTCACGGGCGGCCAGCCATGCGACTTCCATCGACAGGCGTCCGGAGCTTGTCTGATTCCCGTCCAGAACCGCCTTGACCAACATGAGAGCGGCCAGATTTGCCGACCAGGAGTTTTCGGCAACGAGCTTGCCGCCACAGGAATCCAGCAGATGGGAAATGCACTTGCCAAGCAGCGATTCCTCGACTGGCTCGATCCAGCCCGAACCGACCATTGCCGCTTCCAGCTGGAAACGTCCATGCTCTATGAGCACGCGGATTTCCTCAAGGGTGAAACAGCGCCTGCCAAACAGCTTGCATCCTCCCGACAGCCAACTGTTCAACCATGACGGCGGCAGGGGCTCGCGAGCGACGAACTTCCCGATGACGATGACGGGAAGACCCATTGCCTCCAGCCTGTCGACATGGCCGCTTCGCATTTCCTCGTCGACGCCTTCGGGCGACTGCGCCTTCCACGGCCCGGCTTGTGGAACGGATTGACCGGCAAGTTGCCGAAGATAGGAAAGCGCCGGCAGTGAAACCACCGTCGTTCCGCGCTTGCCCTTTCCAAACGAGGAAGTCCGAGTTCCAAACAGGCCAACCGATTGCAGGTCGCCGCCGCAGCTGCCAACCTTGGGCTGAAACCACTTCCCGCAGCCGGAGTCCTCCAGCGCTGCAAGTTCGAACCCGTCCGCCAGGTTGTTGCCCGAGAGCACGCTGGTCAAATGGTCCATCCAGCAATCCGACCAGTCCGCTCCGTGCCTCAACCTCAATGCAAGCGAATCCGCGAGTTCAACAACCCGCTTCAGGCAACGGCTCAATTCCAGGGCCTCCCCTTGAGCGGCGCCTTGCGACCGGCTCCATTCATTCATGATCTCGGCGGTTGTCATTCCGACCCAGCCATCCTGATGGACGCACCTGAGATCCGCTCTGCCGCTAAGGGACTCGGCCTGTTGCCACGCAAGATTGGAAAGCCAGTACCCGTTCGGCAGCTGCTGCAGCAGGTCGGCGTCCGCCACGGTGTGCACCTGATCGCCGCGAACGGCGATGATGCCGGTTCGCGGGCTTGCATGTATGAACCCGGGCGCCGACTTTATTCCGCGCAATGCCTTGGCATGCCGCCTCGACCTGCCGCTCGAACGAATCATGTCTCTTTGCTGAAAATCCCAAGGCGCAGTTCTTCGTACCGGTCGCGCAGCAAGTCGCCATTCCCGCACCGCTTCCAGAACCCGGCAATCGCCTGATTCGCAACCCTGACAAATCGATCCTGATCCCACCGGCTGAGGTCGGAACAGCATGGTTCCGGCCGCCGGACAGTTCTGCTGGCCGCTGCAGGCCAGAACCTGACAAAGGAATCGAGTCGCCTTGCAAGGTTTGTGCCATTGGCGGCGCCGGATGTGTTCCGACAAAACCGAAGCGCCTCCAGCAGGCTTGCCGCATGCGCGCTTCCCAGGATTGCCGCAAGCACCGATTCCCGGCGGGCTATCGCCTCGGCCGCATCGCGGGCAGCCTCCTGAAGCTCAGCGTCGGCATCCGGCGTTGACGAAAGAAACACCGCCCAGGCGATTCGTGTCAGCGTCGTTTGCGAAACGTCCGGCGCCCAGACTGTCTGCAGGCGTCCGCGGTTTCCCGCCCAAACCGGATGGCGGAGATCATGGCAAAACTGGCAGATTGTCTTCAGCTTGGCGGCTGCGCACGGCACGTGCGCCTCGACGTGATCGACTTCCATGCATTCCGGTATCCGGATTCCACAGACATGGCACCTCCAGTCGTCGCGCAGAAGGCGCCTTGCCGTTTCCTCTGCCTGCAGCATGGCCAGGCGGGAATGAAATCTCGCGCCGTGGCGCAGCGTCAGCGGCGAAGTCGCGAGGATCTCGCTCAACGTCACTGTGCCGGCCGCTCAGTTGATGGTTCTCAACGAACCGTCGACCGACAGGTTGGTGGCGCCGCTGCCGAAAAGCGAAGTCACGCCAACTCCCAGCGTGGTCGGAATTGCCACCATGGCGGCGCCGACGAACACGAGAACGAAGGCAGTGGAGAGCCGGGCCGATGGATCGTTGGGATTCTGGGCGTGCTGCCTGAACTTGAGAAGCCCGACTATCGCAAGAACAATTCCCAGAAGAAACGCTATTGCGCCGATCAAGCTTGCAATGTCGCCCACCTGCGCCTGCAGTCCGGCCGCCATGTCGCCGATGTCGTTCACCTGGGCCCGAGCCCGGCTTGACGTCATGACAGCCGCCGTCAATGTGCCGCCAACGAAGATCAGATTGTGCATGTTCCTGGAACTCCTGTCCGCGATGTCTCGAAGTCCCGCCGCGCCGGCGGCAGGCCTGACATCGCAACCTGTGCACCGAAACGGCGAAATCGGCATGCCCCATTTGCACCTCCGTTGAAGTTTCCTGTGCAAAACTTCGAATGATCCTGGAAGGTCCGGAACCAGCTGAACCGGCACGTCAAGTGGCGGCAAGATGCCGCCATGGGCCCCAATGCGGCCCGCCAAGCGTGTTTCAGCGGAAATGCCGGGATCCCCGAAGCCGGCTTGCCGCCCATTTGACGGTGACAATCCGCCGAATTGGCCACATTGCCGTGGCGCTGCAACTCCGGCAAGACTGGCGGCAACCGCAGACAGCTGGAGAATTGCCCATGTCGGATGCGCCAATCGGAAGCAAATGCAGGTCGCCGAGCGGGCACTGGAACGAACGCGAGATAGAGCAGCTCACCGAAATGTGGATGAGGCGAGTGCCGTGCGAGGAAATTGCCGGCTACATCGGCCGCTCACCCCGCGCCGTGGCCATCAAGGCCGGACGCCTGGGACTTTCCTCGCGGGCCAGCCACCAGATGAAGATCGACACGAAGCCGGGCTCGAAGGCAAAGCTGCGCAACTGCATGTGTTGTCGGAAGCTGTTTTATTCTCGTGGACCTGGCAATAGAATATGCTTGGTGTGCAAGTGCAGCGAGGATTGGAACGCACCACAGGAATTCGTGCTGGGAGGAATCGACACACTGTCCAGGTGATGCACAGCCTGCCCTCGCCCGCCGGACCCGTCCCGAATTGAACTTGAAGGAGGCGCCAATGGCTCGAAGCGACATTGATCAAATCCTCTCGCGCATCACGCTTCACGAGTTGATTTCCCGCGAGGCCGGCGTTTCCTTCAGGCGAACCGGCGACCGCCATGTGGGCTTGTGTCCCTTTCACAACGAGAAGACGCCGTCGTTTGTCGTCTTTGACGGAAAGCGGCCGACCTATCACTGCTTTGGCGCCGGCTGCGGCGCCCATGGCGATGCAATCGACTTTCTGAAAGGCTGGGGGCAAATGACGACGCGGGAAGCCATAGAACGTGCAGCCCGAATTGCCGGATTGCCTGACCGCGGTCGCGTGCCCGAGCGCCCGCGCCCCGGCAGGCGCCAGGCCGCTCCGCCGCCTCGGCCCGCGAAAGGGCCATGGAGCGGCCAGCCCATACCGAGTTCGGTTCGGCTTCCCCGCGCCGGTGAAACGGTCACCGTCTTCGATCCGAGGAACAGCCGCAGCGCCAACGACGTGGTCTCGATGGTGCACGTGTACCGCAACGCCGTGGGCGACGCTCTCCTTCTTGTCCTCCGTTTCGACAAGGACCGCGGCAAGTACTTCCGGCAGGTTGAATGGAACGCCGAACCGGCGACGGGGCTGCCTCATGTCGGAGGCGTCTGGTCGCAAGTCAGGTTTTCCGACGACGAGCTGCGACCGCTCTACGGTGTGGAGGATGTGGCCCCATGGCGGAACATGTGCGGCAGGTCCCTGCTGATTGTCGAGGGCGAGAAGACACGCGATGCAGCGGCGCAGCTCGTTCCGCTGCGATCCACCGGGATGTTGACGCTTGCCAATCTTGGAAGCTTCGGCGGCATCGGCCGGGTTGACTGGCAACCGGTCGTCGGAGCCATCAAGGACCGGACATCCGCCTTGCCAAGGGTCAAGCTGCTGCTGTGGCCGGACGCCGACGGCGATGCCGTTCGCATGGCGAAGTTCTCAAGCCTTTGGGTGCAGTCCTTCCGTGCTGCAGCGGCGTCGGCGGGACTCGAGCCGAACGCCGTGGAATTCTGGGAGATCGCCCCGCCTGCCGGTGCGGCGAACGGCTGGGACCTGGCGGATGCGCTTGCCGAGGGATGGACCAGGCGTGATGTCTTCGACTGGTGCCTGAAGAACTGTTCGCCGATCGATGGCTGACCTTCGACCCGGCTGCGCGCCAACCGGAACTGCGGAGCGCAGTTTCAAGGTTGAGGCAGCCCGGCGTCAATCGCAGGCGCCGAGGTGTTCCCGGATTCTCTCCACGAACTCCAGCGGCGTCGTGTGGGCCAGCCGCAGAACCGGCACGCCGAAGGTTTCCAGGTCCAGCCGCTCCCGGCTGTCGCTGATGTCGCTCGGCAGGTTCGAGCCCGGCAGAACGCAGATGTGCAGACAGCGTTCGGCGCCAACGCACTGGATCAAGGGCTGCACCTCGTCGACGAAGCCAACGCCGGAAATCACCGAGACAACGCCCTTCGAGAGGTTTCCGGCGACCCGCTCGCTGGCAAACGTGCCAAGCCAGCCGGAACCGAGGCAGGGCTTGAGAATCCCTTCGCTGAAGTCGATGTAGGCCTGCCTGGGAGTCTTGCCGTGAAACTCCCGGCGCGGTTCGTCCTTGCAGTCCTCGAACTCCATGACCCTGCAGTGGCCGATTCCGTAGTGAAGGTGCGTCATCTGCTTGAGCTTGTCGGACAGGGCGAAATGATCGGCCTTGAGCCATCCCGAGAGATACCTGCCGAAACGGCTCTTGCCGGCTCGGGCAGGCCCCGAAATCAATATGAGTGCAGGCCGCTTGCGCATTCGGCGATCCGATGCAGTGTGCTCAGTTGGTTGCCGTTCACTCCGGTCGACTGGAATTCGAGCCGGCGCTCGCGCCGTCCAGTTGCAACCGATCAAGATTGAGGTCAATTAGATGCCATGAATTCAAGGGTCAACAAGGTCATTCTGCCGGTCGCCGGCCTCGGCACCCGATTGCTGCCGGCAACGAAGTCCATTCCCAAGGAAATCATGACCTTGGTCGACCGGCCCGTGATTCAGTACATCGTCGACGAGGCGAAGGCGGCTGGCATCGAACAGTTCATTTGCGTCACCTCGCACGGCAAGAGCGCGCTCGAGAACTATTTCGACCGGTCGCATCGGCTGGAAATGGCGCTTCGTTCCCCAGGCAAGGAGGAGTTGCTTGAACAGTTGCTGGGCATGCAGCTGCCAAGCGGAAGCATCGCCTATGTGCGGCAGGAAACGCCGCTTGGACTTGGACATGCGATCCATTGCGCTCACAAGCTGGTCGGCGACGAGCCGATCGCCGTGATGCTGCCGGACGACGTGTTCATTTCCAAAACGCCCGTGCTGCGTCAGATGACCGATGCTCATGCCGAACTCGGCGGCACGATGGTGGCCGTGGCCGAAGTCCCGCGCAGCGAGTCGAGCAACTACGGCATGGTTGAGACCCGAGGGCGCAATGGTCGGATTGTCCCTGTGTCGTCGATGGTTGAAAAGCCGGCCCCGGAGGATGCGCCTTCGAACCTGGCCGTTGTCGGAAGGTACATTCTCACGCCTCGAATCATGCGCATTCTCGGCAAGGTGGGACCGGGCGTGGGAGGCGAAATTCAGTTGACGGACGCCATTGCGCTTGAGGCGGCTCGGAAGCATGCAGTCAACGGCTTCCTGTTTGAGGGACTGCGTTTCGACTGCGGATCCAAGCTGGGGTTTCTCGAAGCCACCATGGCGCTGGCCCTGCGCCGGCCCGAGTTCAACGCCGGGCTTCGCGCCAGGATGCAGGCCCTTCTTTCGGACCCGGAATTCGGCGGCAAGTCCGTGTCCTGATCGCCAGTTGCCGCACGGCCTCCTGTCCGAGGACTGGACCTGCCGGCCTGGAAACGCTCGTTGCACGCGCCGATTGGTCCGGGAAGGCCGAACGGTCCGTTGTCGGCGACGAACGAACGCCGCCGGACCGGCAGTTTCCGGCAGCCAACCTGCGCCTTGGCCACAGGACTGGCAGGCGTTGGCATGGAACGCATCCGGAACTTGAAACTCCAGTGAAGCCAATGCCGCTCGATCATGGCGCGAACGGGCGGGAATGTCTGTCGGAGATCATGATTTATGCTTGAACACGGTCAGTCAAAAGTGCATCCTGATCGCGACAACTAAAATCGACACTGTTCACCAGGATCGGACACAACATGAAACTATCCACCACCTACATCAGAAACTGCCTTGTCGCAGCCGTTCTCCTCCTTGTACCCATGCAAGCTGTCTCGGAGGACTGGAAATTTGCGATTGAGGAAATTCCCGGCTCCATCATGGATGCCTACGCTCAGGAGTTCAAAAGCAGAATTGAGGCAGCAACCAACGGCGACGTGACGGTCACCGTCTACCCGTACGGCACGCTCGGCTCTCCAACCGAAACGGTTGAGCAGGCCGCCGACGGCATTCTCCAGTTCACCAATGTATCGATCGGCAATCTTGGCACCATCGTGCCCGAGAGCCAGGTGTTCCTGCTTCCCTACCTCCTGCCCTCCGACGCGGCAAAGACCTCTGCGATCCTCAGCGGCTCGGAAACCATCTACGGCGAAATGAACGACGATTTCCGACGCCGCGGACTGGAAGTGGTTACAATGTATTCCGAAGGTGCGCAGGTCTGGACAACGAACCGCGAGATTCGCTCGCCCGAAGATTTCAGGGGCTTCAAGATGCGGGTCATGGTTTCGCCAATCCTGCTTGAAACCTACAAGAACCTGGGCGCAAGCCCGACGCCTCTGCCGTTCGGCGAAGTGTTCGGCGCACTGCAGCTTGGCGCGGTCGACGGGCAGGTCAACCCGGTCCCGACCATCGAGGAAATGAAGTTCTACGAGGTGACGAGCCACCTTATCTGGGCAGGCGAACAGGAACTTGTCACGGCCGTCCTGGCAGGGTCGGACTGGTTCGACACCCTCATGCCCGATCGTCAGCAACTGATACGCGACACCATGTCGGACATGACAGGCTTCATCGACGGCATTGTTGCGGATTTCAACCAGAGTCGTCTTGACATCATCACGGCGGCAAAGCCCGACATCGAGCTTGTGGTCCTGACGGAAGAGGAACGCGACGTGTTTCGCGCCGCCTCCACCGAAACGGCGGCAGCCTATGTCGACACGGCTGGCTCGCGCGGTCAGGAACTGCTTGATGCCCTGCAAGCTGAAATAGCTGCCTACTGAACCCCACATCATCCGACCCTCATGCCCAACTGCGGCTGAGGGTCGGACCGGAGGAGATAGAAATGAAAGAGAAGAAGCCGGGGAAGTTTGGAGTCCTCGGCAGGATTGATGACGCCATAGGAAGGATCGAGGTGTTCATCCTCAGTTGGGGCATCATCCTCATGGCGGTCAACACGATTGCCAATGTAATTGGAAGATATGTACTTCAGCAATCCATATATTTTTCGGAGGAATTGAACGAATTCCTGATCGTGATCGTTACGTTCATGGGACTCGGCTACGCCACGCGAAAGGGCATCCACATTCGCATGTCGGCGATTTACGATGCGCTGCCCCAGAGGATTCGCAAGATTCTGATGATATTCATCACTGCGACCACCGCAATCATGATGGCAGTGCTTGCCTGGTATGCGCTTGAGTATGTGCAAAAGGTGGCAGCCCGGGGCCGCGTGACGCCGGCGCTGCAGATGCCGCTGTACCTGACGTACATCTGGGTGATTGTTGGTCTGGCGCTCGCGTCGCTGCAATACGCGCTGACGGCCATTCGCAATCTCGACTTGTCCGACGAAGATGTCTACGTGTCCTATGTCGAGATCGACAGTTACGAGGATCCCATGACATCCTCTGCGCTGGAACGTGCCGAGACCGAGGAAGGAGACGCCAAATGACGGAACTGATGCTGGGCGTCATGGTCGTCCTACTGCTTGCTGGCTTCCCAATGAAGATGCCGCTTATTTCGGCGGCCGTGCTGGGTTTCCTCATTTTCTTCTCCAACATGACACCCCAAATTCTAATTCAGCAGATGATTGGCGGCGTCAAGCCGGCAGCGCTGATTGCGGTGCCAATGTTCATACTCGCCGCCGACATCATTACACGGGGGCGTTCCGCAAACCGGCTGATCGACGTGGTGCTCAACTTCATGGGCCACATCAAGGGCGGTCTGGCGATTTCGGTTACCAGCGCCTGCGCGCTCTTCGGGGCGGTCTGCGGTTCAACCCAGGCCACCGTCGTGGCAATCGGCGGCGCAATGAGGCCGAGAATGCTGAAGTCGGGGTACAACGACAGTTTCACCATAGGGCTGATCGTCAACGCGGCGGACTTGGCCTACCTGATTCCCCCCTCGATTGGCATGATCATCTACGGCGTTGTGTCGGGCACATCGATTTCAAAGCTGTTCATAGCCGGAATCGTGCCCGGACTGCTGATCGTTGTCCTGTTCTCGGCATACTGCATGTTCTATGCCTACCGGCATGACATTCCGATATTGGAGCGTGCCGGCTGGGGCGAGCGCTTCACTTCGATGCGCCGTGCAATCTGGCCGATGGGATTCCCGGTCATCATTGTGGGCGGCATCTACGGAGGCATATTTTCACCGACGGAGGCGGCGGCTGTTTGCGTTCTGTACGCGGTCGTGCTCGAAGTGCTGGTATTTCGTTCCGTCAGCTGGCGTGAGTTGCCGGACATCGCTCTGTCCACCGGGGCAATAACCTCGGTTGTGTTCATTCTCATTGCGGCGGGCGCAGCGTTTTCGTGGACATTGTCCTTCGCGCAGGTTCCGCAGAACATCATCCAGGCGCTTGGCCTCAACGATGCAGGACCGTTGATGACGCTGTTGGCAATCAACATTGCCTTCTTCGTCGGCTGCATGTTCGTTGATTCAATTGTGGTCATCCTGATCCTCGTGCCGATATTTGCGCCAATGATAAAGAACACTGGTCTGGACCCGGTGCTGGTGGGCGTGCTCATCACGCTGCAGGTGGCGATTGGAGCAGCCACTCCGCCATTTGGCTGCAACCTGTTCACGGCCATTGCCGTTTTCAAGCAGCCATTCACCAAAGTGGTGCGCGGTGTTCCGCCATTCCTGCTGATTCTCCTGCTTGTCGCAATCCTGCTGATCTTCTTTCCGCAGATTGCCCTGTTCCTGCCAACGTTTGCCTACGGCTAGAACTGCCGCATCCTCAACGATGCGACCAAGACAGACTTGAAGTCAGTTCATGCGGCTCGGTTGGAAATCCAACCGGGCCGCAGTTGATTCTGCGGCAGACGCCGGCGAGCGTGCGCAGCAGCCATTTCCATGGCATCCTTCGGTTTCGCAAGCTGTGGCAACAATGTTGACGGCCAGCGTCTGAGTGCGCCCGCGGACCTTCTCGAAACCGCCTCTGCGAGCGGGCTTGTCTGGCTGCGTCGAGGATGCCGCCTGGAAAGTCCGGAGCGCCCCGGCCTTGGTTTGCCTTCGAGCGCCGCGAGGGCAAGCGAATCGAACGCATCCGGAAATCGGCCTCGTCGACTTTCCCCTTGGCGCCGACCGCGGCTTGTTCCGCATGCTCTCGGCAGCCCGAGCGACAGTCGGCGTGCGCAGGCACGTGCATTCGGCACACATTGCTGAAATGCCGCCTGCTTGCACGGCAGCTCCAGTCATGGATGCGAGAGTCACCGCATTCCAAGGGCTTTCCCGTTCGAAATGCATTTCGACGGGCACGACACGACGATGTGCACAAATGCGGCGCTCAACGAGACGACGATGCCTGCCGTGTTCCGGTTGCTCCGTCTCCTCAAAGGCGTCCGAACGGCGTCTCCCCGACTCGCCGCAGGCGAGTGCGCCGCTTCGCTTCAAGCGGCGTGGGTTGGCTTGTCATGCCGCGTTGGATGTTGTTGATCCGCTTCGTCCGGCGGCGGTTGGGCTGATGACGCGGATTCCCGCAAGTGCATTTCCGGCGCGCTGTTCGTGGAAAGCCTTGCGACCTTCAAGGGACTTGCAATGTCTTCGTCCACGAAGATGATGGCCCACCGACAGCATGGCGCCGACGACGGTGTTGCCGCCTGCATGGCTGCCTTTGCCGCCTTCCCCGGGCGGCCAGTCGGCTGCACGGTCGCCCCAATTGCATCAACGCACGCAAACTGATCGCCCTTGCCGGTTTGGAGCGCTCCCGCGCACCAGCAGGAACTGCCGCAACGGAGACCGTGAGAGTGATTCCGGCGTCGTCAGACGAATGTGGCTTTCAGGGCTGTGTCCGACTGCCTTGCAATGCAGTTGCCGCTCCCGGCTTCGACAAGTCCTTGAGAGGCTGAATCACGGAAGAACCCGGGCATTCATGCCAAGCTCCCGAGAACCCTTCAAGGCAGCGCGAAAAATGCCGCTGCTTGCACTTGAAGGCATTGTGACAAGTTGGCTTCAACAAGGCATGCCATTCAAACCTGCATTCAAGGGCATGCCCCGACGTGGGGCAAGCGCTCAGGCATCCGCCTCCCTGGCGTCCCTTGCCGTGCCGAACTTCGGTTGTCCGGCCTTTCCACCCTTCGAAGCGACCAGAGCATCGCGGACAAACGCGATGTGCGCGGTTTCCTCGATGATTTCGGCCAGGTACTGCGCCGCCATAAGGGTTTTCCCAACACCGACCGTTCCGTGGTTGGCCAGCACGGCGGCAACGATCCTGGGATCCCGAAAGACCGGCGAAATCTCCGCTTCCGTTTGCGGGCCGCCCTGTGGCGACAGCGGGACCAGCGGCAGCCGGCCGATCTTTTCGATGGTCTGGACGGTAAGGCAGGGAATTTCCAGGCCGGCGCTTGCATAGCCCGTTGCCCAGGGGCTGTGGCAGTGGACCACTGCGCCGATGTCTTCGCGAATGCGGTACAGGTCGAGGTGAAAGCCCAAATCCTTCGACGGCTTGTGGGGCGACGGCACGATCGTGCCATCCAAATGCACGACTTGCAGATTGTCCCGAGTGCACTCGTTGAAGCCAATGCCCGACGGCTTGATGACAATCGCGTCCATTCCTTCCAGCCGGACCGACAGGTTGCCTCCGGCATTGGTTTGGAGTCGAAGATCGAAGCAGCGCTTCGCCGTCGCAATCAGCTCGTCCTTCCTCTCGTCCAGTTCCGTCATGTGCGAGCGCCCCTTCGCGCATCCATGAAGTCGTCCAGCGTCGCGACGACGGCTTCGGTGACCTCGGGGGCCGAAATGTGCGCATCCAGCGCCACAAGCCGAACCCGGGGCGAGAGACGCTCCTTGACACGTCCAAGGAACAGTTCGCGCAAGACAGGGTCCTCGATGGCGCCGCCCGGAAAGTCCTGATGGGAAAACCCGCCCATCGGAACGATCAGCGCACAGGGACCGTCCACCGAATTCAGCTCGCTGGCGAGCTGACCTGCCACAGCCTGCATTTCAGACGGCTTCAGCTTTGCATGGGTGAAGAACCCGGAATGCTCGTAGTGCGGCCGATCCAGGTACTCCTGGGGGATCAGGGGCTTCTCGCCGAGGCCGACAAAGTTCACTGCGCCGGGCAGCACGATCCTGGGCAGACCCGACCCTGCCGTGAACCGATCCGGCATTGGGACATGCGCACCGGCGACGTGCAGCCGGGTCAGTTCGTGAGGCGTCAAGTCGATGATTGCGTGAAAGGCGCCGCGCCGCGCGAAACGCGCGAAGGCGGCTCCGCCGTAGCCGTTGGAATGGAACACCGTGCTTTCCTGGCCGCGCCTTTTGAACCTGCCGACCAAGGCCGCAACCGCGCTTTCGGTTGCGCCAAGGGCAGTGATCCCAATCGAAGGGTTTTCAGTGCAGGCGCCGGCTTGCCGGCGGGTGGCACAAAGCCCCGCGGTCATCGCCGCAACGTTCTCGAGCACCTCCCGGAGAGTGGGATTCAGGCCACAGATGTCCGCCAGCGTCGGGACCAGGATGATGGAGGAATCGGCAACGGCTATGCGGGGGTCGAACGGCAAAGTCGTCACAAGAACCTTGGGAAAGGTAATCGGCAGCGCCCGCATGATTCGCATTGCCATTTCTCCGCCCGTGCCGCCGCCAAGGCCGAGCACGGCGTTGCCTGCAGTCCGAAGACACTCCGTTACGGACTGGATTGCCTCCGCGACAACCTGGTCCATCCGAACGAGCTTCTCCCGCCCGTCAAGGACAATGCCGTTCGATGCCAGCGACACGTCCACGACGTGCGCGCCGACGCCGTGCGTGCCAAGCCGATGGATCAGAAAGTCGGTTTCTTCTGCCTTGGTCTCCAATGTGGCCACAACCAGGACGGTCGCGTCATTCACATCATCAGCCCTTCACCGCTCCCGCCGTCATGCCGGTGATGATTTGCCGGGATGCGAACAGCGTGAATATAATGGGCGGAATCGCAAGGAGCATGCCGGTGGCCATGATGACGCCCCACTCCACGTTGAACTCGCTCATGTTGTTCACGATGAGAATCGGAACGGTCTTCGTGTTCCTGTCGGACAGGGCCGAAGCCAGCAGGTATTCGTTCCAGGCGATGCGGAACGTGAATATCGCCGCGGCGGCCAGTCCGGGCTTGATCAGCGGCAGGACGATCTGAAAGAAAACCTGAAACGGGCCTGCGCCGTCGACCTTGGCCGCCTCCTCCAGCGAGGGCGGAATCTGCACAATGAAGCTCTGCAGGATCCAGATGACGAAGGGAAGGTTCATGGCAATGTAGATCAGGATGATGCCCGAATGCGTGCCGGCCAGGCAGACATCGCCGCGTCCGCCGAAAGTGTCCCGGATCAATTCGCCCAGCCAGAAGGTCCTGCTTATGCAGAATTCGTTGTTCCACAGCCCGAAGACGGGAACAAGCAGGACGGCCGGCGGTACCATGCGGACCATCAGCGTCGTTACCGACACCGTGTCGCGGCCCATGAATCTGAAACGCACCAGCGCATAGGCCGCCATGCAGCCGATAACCAAGGTCAGGACCGTCGAAATGAGCGCAATGATCAGCGAGTTTATGATGGCGCCGCCGAACTTGAGCGAACAGAAGTCAATGTGGTCCGGCTCGTACCAAAGAATGTCGCACAGCGCCGTTTCGTAGTTCTGGATCGTTGGCAGAAACAGCAGGCCGGACGTTCCGCCGATGATGTCCACATCGAGCTTGAACGAATTGACGAACATCAGGAAGATCGGACCAACGGCCATGAAGACCAGCGCCGCCAACAGCGCGTAGAAGGCAGGGTTTTGCCGCTCGTGGGTCATGTCATGCCTCCTCCTGGATTTGACGGGCAACCTTGGCCGCCCTTGCTTCCTGCAGGCGGGTCGCGACGAACATGGCGATCGTCAGGAGCAACAGCAGCATCAACAGGTAGTTGGACATGGCGGCGGCCGTGCCAAGCTCCCGGAATTCGGTGGCCGTCCGGGAAATCCGCAGCGCGACGATTTCCGTCGAAAGTCCCGGCCCTCCTTCGGTCATGACCAGGATCACCTCAAGCACCTTGAATGCGTCGATCAGCCGCAGCAGCGCGGTTACGATCAGGACCGGCATCATGAGCGGGAGCTTGATGTGCCAAACCTGCTGCCAGCCCGTCGCGCCGTCTATTTTCGCCGCTTCGAGCGCCGAACGTGGCAGCGACTGCAGGGCGGCCAGGGCGAGGATGAAGATGAAGGGCGTCCACTGCCAGACATCGGCAATGATGACCGACATGAGCGCGTGCTGGCCGAGCCAGTCGACGCCGTCTAGCCCGAGCGCCTTCAAGTATCGGTTGAACGTGCCCACGGTCGGGTGGTACATGTAGCGCCACATCAGGCCGACCACGACCGGCGCAATCATCATCGGCAGAATGAACAGCGTGCGCAGGACCGACATGCCCCGAATGTTTCTGTCGAGGAAGAGCGCCAGTCCCACGCCGATGAGAAGCTCGGCCGCCACGACCGTGCACGAAAAGATCAGCGTGACGGAAAGGCTCTCCCGAAACGCCGGATCGAAGAACAGCTTGACGTAGTTGGCGAACCCGACGAACTCGGCTTCGGAAAGATTCTGGCTGGGGTCCCAGTCCCGGAACGAACCGTACACCATGTATCCGAGCGGGTACAGCAGGGCCACTCCCATGATGATCGCGGCTGGTGCCATGAACGTGTAGGGCGTCAGCCTGTTTAGCGACATCATAGTCTGAACCTCCGGAACTCACGGCAGGCCCGCGGCCCGGAGCTTCCGGGCCGCGGGCAGTGTTGGACTAGCGCCAGGTATAGTACCCGGCTTCCTCCATGATTGCGGTTGTGCGCTCGGCAACGCCGTCCAAGGCTTCCTGAATGTCAAGATCTTCGGTCAGGACCTTCGAAAGCGTCGTGCCGATGTCGGCGTTGATCTTGCCCCACACCGGAATGATTGGACGCCAGTCCGGGTCGGCAAACGCCAGCGCCTCGCCAAACGTGGCCATGTGCGGAAACTTGGCGTTCACGTCGGCATCGGCATGAGTGGAAAAGCGCGAAGGATTGCCGCCTGCCAGGGCCACGAGCTTGTCGCCCTTCTTGGAAGTCAGCCACTGCATCAACAGGAAGGCGGCTTCCTTGTTCAGGGCGTTTTTCGGAATGCCAATGCCGAAGCCGCCGGTCTGGCTGCCGCGGCGCACGCCCATCGGGTGCATTGCCCAGCCGACCTTGCCAACGACCTTCGACTTCGACGGATCGTTGATCTGGCCCGCCACGACCGTCGTGTCCAGGAACATGGCGGTGTCGCCGTTCAGGAACGAACCCAGCGCTTCGCCGAATCCAAAGCTGGCTGCGCCTTCCGGTCCGCAGTCGACAATGGTCTTGAGCGCCTGTGCGGCCGCCACGCCCTCGGCGTTGTTGATGATTGGATTCCACTGGTCGTCGAATATGCGTCCACCGAGCGGCGCCAGGTGCAGGAGAAACGCGTGGCTTGCATGGTGGCCCGAGGCGGCACGCGATGAAAGTCCGCCCATTCCCGGCTCAAGCTCGGGGATCTTGCAGGCGGCATCGAGAAGCTCGTCGTAGGTTTCGGGAACCTTGAGGCCGTGCTTTTCGAAGATGTCCATGCGGTAGCCAAGGATGGACGTTTCCGAACCGTAGGGAATGCCGAACAGCGAACCGGTCTTGCCCTCAAGGTATCCCTTGTTGCCGCCGGCGAAGCCGATGTTGTAGACATAGCCGTCGATCAAATCGTCCGCATCGTAGGACGGGTCCGACAGCTCCGGGTTCATGAAGTAGCGCGCGAGGTTCTCGAGCTGGTCGGCAAACACGTAGTCGGCCTTCGAAAAGACGACGTACGCTATCAGATCGTATTCGCCCTCGTCCTGTCCCAGTTCAAGAGTCTGGCGCTCTCGCATCTTGAGGTAGGGAAGCTGATCGACTTCGACCTCGATCCCGGTTTCCTTGGTGAACTCGGGCAGGATCTTCATCACCGCGTCAAAGTGCGGATGAGCGGGAAAGTTCACGATCAGGGTCTCTCCCTGATAGTCGTCGTACGGGCCAGCCAGAGCGGCCGACGCCAGCGTCGACGACAGAATGCAGATTGTGACTAGTTTCAGAGTTCTCAGCATGAACATGCCTCCATAATGGCTTTCAACTCGGGCGCTACAGCGCCGTTTCGGTCTTGCGGTCAAACAGATGGATGCCCTCAGGTCTGACCGCGAACCTGAGCGATTCACCCAGTGCAATTGGGGTTTCGGACTTCAGTTCCACGACCACGCTTTCATCGCCGCAGGCGCACAGAAGCACCGACTGGGCGCCGATGTATTCGGACACGCGCACCTTCAGGTTCAACGCCGTGTCCTCGCCCGCATATCTGTCCGAATTCAGGTCGCTGGGCCTGATGCCCAGCGTCACCTTGCCGTCGGTCCGCCCGATCGACATCGCCTTGGATGCGGGAATGGCGAGCCTGAAGGCTTCGCCGACGGCAAACAGCGTGCCTCCTTCGTCGCTGAGGTCGGCGTCCAGGAAGTTCATCGGCGGCGATCCGACAAAGCCCGCAACGAACTTGTTCGCCGGCCGCTTGAACAGCTCTTCCGGCTGGCCCTGCTGCTGGATGTGGCCGTCATGCATGACGACGATCCGGTCGGCGAGGGTCATCGCCTCGATCTGGTCGTGGGTCACGTAGATCATGTTCTTCTGAACCTTCTGCCGCATCAGGGCCAGCTCAGCCCTCATCTGGCCCCGCAGCTTGGCGTCCAGGTTCGACAGCGGCTCGTCGAAGAGAAATATGCGGCTGTCCTTGGCAAGGGCGCGCGCCATGGCGACGCGCTGGCGCTGGCCGCCGGAAAGCGCTCCCGGCTTGCGATGCAGAAAGTTGGTCAGGCCAACGATCTCGGCCACTTCGTGCACCTTGGCGTCTATCTCGGCCTTTGGCCGCCTTTGCAGGCGCAGGGCGAAGGAAATGTTGCGCGCGACGTTCATGTGCGGGTAGAGCGCGTAGTCCTGAAACACCATCGCCAACCCCCGGTCCTTCGGTTCCAGATGGCTGATTGGCTCTCCGTCGACGTAGATCTCTCCCTCGGAGACGGATTCCAAGCCCGCGACCATGCGCAGGGTCGTGGATTTTCCGCATCCCGAAGGCCCGACAAGAACGGTGAATTCATTGTCGGCCATGGAAAGGTCGATTCCATGCAGCACTTCGACGGGGCCATAGCGTTTCACGAGCTTGTCCAGTTGAATCTCTGGCATCGAATCCCCGCTCTGGTTGGCGCTCTCAATTTTCTGTATACAATGTAGCACAAATGTATGCATGATTGCAAGTCATTGCCAAAACTGCGATATTTCACGGCGAATCACCGGCAGGCGGACACTCGTTGACCATGGCACGAAACAATGCTTCCACAACCGAAGGCAGAAGAACTTCGATGGCGCTGCGAATCGAGCGCGCCCTGCTGGAAGAGATTGGCGCCGGGGAGCTTGAACCCGGGCAGAGGCTCGACGAACTCGGCCTCGCAACCCGGTTTGGAGTCTCCCGAACCCCGGTCCGCGAGGCGCTGTCGCGCCTGACCGCCCAGGGCGTGCTCGTCCACGGCAAGCGGCGCGGCGTGTTCGTCGCCGAGTACACGCTCGAGCAGCTGAGCCAAATCTTCGAAGCCATGCACGAAATCGAGGCTGCGTGCGCGCGGATCGTCTCGCAAAGGCTGAGCTTCCTGAGCCGCTCCGAGATCGAGACCGCCCAGGCCGAGTGCGTCCGAGCCGCCGAAGCAGGCGACCGGGCGGCCTATCTGCGCGCCAACGAAGCCTTTCACATCGCCATCTACAAGGCCACCGGGAACCCGTACATGGCCGAAATCGCCCTGGAGTTCCGGCGTCGGACCGGGCCGTTTCGCGCCAAGAAGTTCGCTGGCCGCGACGATCTCGTCGCTTCCGCCAGTAGCCACCAGGACTTGATTGACGACATTTTTTCAAAGGACACCGAAGCAGCCTCAAAGAGCATGCGAAATCACATGACAACAAGCATAATGGAGGCCTTGAAGGCAAATTGACGCCGTCACATGCCTTGCGACAAGGCTCGCATTCCTGTTCTGCATCCAGAAGCGACCAACTGCACACGGAGAAGCCAATGGGCATTGCCGAGACAACCATCCATCCGATCAACACGGGTTGGCTTCATGGGGACCTGGGGACGTACATCTTTTGGAAGGGACCGGCCGGCAAGAAGAAGTGGCAGCCCGTCTTCTGCCACTACGTGGACACCGGCGAGCACAAGATTCTGATCGACACCGGGCTGCCCGATCAGGAGCGCGCCAGCAAGTACCACCACAACTGCGAAAAGCGCGGCTGCCTGCAGGTGCACGAACATTTGCGGCAAAGGCTGGGCGTGCATCCAGACGAAATTGACGCGATCCTGTTCACGCACCTGCATTGGGACCACGTGCAAAACATGAAGGAATTCAGGAACGCCCGCTACATCGCCCCGAAGGCGGAGATTGAAATGGCCTACAATCCCCTGCCGCTCTACTACCGCACCTACGAATGCGGCATTCTGGGCATCGAGCCCGCCTACGCCGGATGCGTGTTCGAATCGGTTGCCGACGAATGCGAAATCCTCCCCGGCATCACGATGTTCCACACGCCGGGACATTCCGTGGGACACATGGCGGTCTCGGTGGCAACAAACGCCGGCGACATCGTGGTTTGCGGCGACGCAATTTTCGAGGAGCGGAATCTCGAGCCGAACCCGGCTGAACTGTGGCGCTACTGGGTTCCGGCGCGCTTCGTGGACAGCTACCAGGGCTGGAAGTCGGTCGAAGAGCTTGACAAGCGGTCGGACTATGTCCTGCCTTGCCACGACTACGATGCGAATGTTCGATCGACAGTCTTTCCGTACGCCGGCATGCCCCTGCGAAGGCGCCGCCAGGTGATACCTGGATACCAGTTCTATTTCGGCGACATGCCCGGCAGGACCGCTCGGAAGGAGGCTCCTGCAATGAAGCCCGAGGAGGTGGAGGCCTACATTGCCGGTCTGGCGCGGCCGGAAGACATGGAAGACTGAACCGCCATGACGGAGGCCGTTGACCGGTTGGACGACATTGCGCCAAACTATGATGCCGTCGTCTTCGATCAATGGGGTGTGCTGCACGACGGCAGCACGCCCTACGGGGGATCGATCACGGCCCTGAGCCGCCTGAAGAAGGCCGGCCATCGGCTGGCCGTGCTGTCAAACTCCGGCAAGCGGGCGAAGCCGAATGCCGCGCTGATAGCCGACATTGGGTTTCCGGCCGGGCTCTTCGAGACTGTAATGACCAGCGGCGAGGCGCTCTGGCTGGACATTTCGGCTGGCCGGATAGCCTGCAGGAGGTTCTTTCCCGTTGAGCGGGCTGCAGGCGACGCTGCGGTCTGGGCCGAGGCTCTCGACGTCTCGCTCGTTTCCGAACTGCGTGAGGCAGATGCAGTTCTGCTGATGGGCCTGCCCGACGATGCCGCTCCCTCCGACTGGACTTCCGTGCTTGAGGCGGCATGCAGGCGCGGCTTGCCGCTCTACTGTTCGAACCCCGACCGGGCCAGCCCGCGGCCAGGAGGGCTGGTGCATTCGCCTGGCGCACTGGCGTTTGCCTATCTGGAGATGGGTGGAGAGGTTTCCTTTTACGGCAAGCCGCACAGGCCGGTTTTCGATGCGCTTCAAGGTTCGCTCGGCGCCGGTCGACTGTTGATGGTGGGCGACAGTCTGGAACATGACGTCGCCGGGGCTGAGGACGCGGGGTGGGACAGCCTGTTGATTCAGGGCGGGCTCCACGCACGCGAGCTGTCGGGAGGCAACGTCGACGAAGCGCTTGAGAGGTTGGCTGTGGAATCAGGCTGCCAACCGCCCACCTATCGCATGGGCTCGCTGCAATGAACGCAATCCAGGACCTTCTGACACCCTCCTTTCGCGATCTTTCGGCCCGGGCTGGTTCAGACCCCCTTCAGGTTCAAGGTCCAGGCGGCAACGCTTCCGTCAAGGACGGGAAGATCATGTGGATCAAGGCGTCGGGCACGGAGTTGGCGGACGCGCGGACGAAGGACATTTTCGTCGCCGTTGACCTTGAGGCCGCCAGGTCGGAGGCACGGGGAGAAACCGGCGACGGCAGCTGCATCGGCGCCCTGCTTGATCCAACTGCAACGCTGCGGCCCTCGATCGAAACCACGTTCCACGCGGCGCTTGAACATGCGGTCGTCCTGCACACCCACTCGGTCGCAACTTTGGTGCATGCAGTCAGCCCCGAAGGTCGCCGGTCCTTGACCGAAAAGTTGGCTGGACTGCCGCATGCCGTGGTGCCCTATGTCAAGCCCGGGCTTCCGCTCACCGGCGCGATGCTCGCGTGCATTGGCCCCGAAACGCAGATCATTGTGCTCGCAAACCACGGCTTGGTTGTTTGCGGCGCAACCAGCGGCGAAGTTGCCGAGCTCTCCGACAGAGTCGAAGAGCTTCTGCGGATGCCCGTGCTCCGAAGCAATGCCGGCGCTCCCGAGACAACAGCCCCGGAAGGTTTCCACTGGTCCAGGTTCAACTGGCTGGCGGTTGATCCGAGAGCCGCCAGGCTGGCCGTTTCCGGCACATACTATCCCGACCATGTCGTGTTCCTGGGTTCCGGTCTTCCAACAGGCGATCACTCCGGCAAGCCACCGGCTGTGTTGAAGGCGGGCGAAGGCGTGTTGATGCGCAACGACGCGACGCCTTCCCAACGCGCCATGCTCCGATGCCTTTCCGACGTGCTGTCTCGACTTCCCGAGGACTGGTCAGCCGAACCGATCGGCGTGGATGCCGAAGCCGAACTCCTGAACTGGGACGCCGAACAGTATCGGCAGACGCTTGCGGAACGATAGTGGAACTTGCGCTGGGGATTGACATTGGCACCTCGGGTGTGCGCACCGCGGTTGTCGATGCAAATGGCGAGCCGTTGTCGATGGCTCGAACCGGCCATGCGGCGCAGGACCCTGACAGGATCGACGCCAGGCTTTGGTGGCAGGCTGCTGCAGACTGCATTCGCAGCCAGGTCGAGGCATTGACGTCGGCAGGACGCGATCCCAGGCACGTCAGGCGCATCGCCGTTGACGGCACTTCCGGCACCATGGTGCTGACCGACGCAAATCTTGAACCGGTGACGCGCTCACTGATGTACAACTCCAAGGGATTTGAGAAGGAAGCCCGCCTCATCAGCCGCTTTGCGCCACCGGCCCACATCGCACAGGGCTCCAACTCGGCGCTTGCGCGCGCCATGCGGCTGTTTGGAGAGGACATCGACGGCCATGCCCGGCATCTGTTGCACCAAGCGGACTACGTGGCGGCGAGACTGACACTGAAGGGCGGGCATTCCGACTTCAACAATTCCCTGAAGACCGGGTTCGATCCCCTGGGCGGTCAATGGCCCGACTGGCTTGGATCGGTGGGAATCGACCCGTCGACAATGCCCAGGGCAGGCGCTCCAGGCGCCGTGCTGGCCCCATTGGCTCCAGCGGTTGCCAAGGATCTTGGCTTGTCCCCCTCGGCCATAGTTCATCGTGGAACAACTGACAGCATCGCTGCCTTTCTTGCCTGCGCCGAGCCGCAAACAGGCGCCGCCGTGACCTCGCTGGGCACGACCCTGGCGGTAAAGGTGATGTCGCCGACCCGAATTGACGATCCCGAGATCGGACTTTATTCGCACCGCCTGGGAAACCTTTGGCTTGTCGGTGGGGCCTCAAACACCGGTGGAGGCGTATTGGCGCATTTTTTCAGCGCCGACAGGATTCGAAAACTCAGCGAATCCATCGATCCGTCCCGGCCTTCCGGGTTGGACTACTATCCGCTGATAGAAGACGGCGAGCGATTTCCTGTTTGCGATCCACGCCTCAAGCCGCGGCTGACACCGAGACCGAAGGATGACGTGTTGTTTCTGCAGGGAATGCTTGAAGGCATCGCCAGGATCGAAAACTGCGCCTATCGCGCAATCGAGGCCCGGGGCGGCCTGTTTCCAAAAGAGATCCACACCGCTGGCGGAGGCTCCGCGAACCGCACCTGGAGCTTGATTAGGCAGAACATGCTTGGCGTGAAGGTCAGGGGCGCGCTGCACTCCGAAGCATCCGTTGGTTCGGCCAAACTCGCCATGAGCTGTTTCTAGCGCGAGGATTGCTCGCAGAGATCGGCCTCGGCTCCATTCGAGTTGACCGAGTGGAGTCGCGGACGGACATCGAGCCCGCATGCTGCAGCTTCCTGGCTTTCGGTCCTTGCGGACACATCGTCCAACCGAACAGGCGTGCGCGCAACCGCGGGTTGCGGACAGGCGATTTCCTCCATTCGGCTGAGGTCCTGCCATGCGCCGAGAGGCGCTTGAACGCAAGACTGCGGCTGCACGGCAGGCGCTCAAGCGCATGACAGGCCTGACAAGCGTTTGGCTGCGAAGTCGAGCCTGCTTCCCGTCCGGCTGACGGGCGGTGGATTCCGGTCCCGTTGATTCACGGGACCGGGATCGCTTGGTTTACTTGTGGTATTCGTCAAGCAGCTGCTGTTCAGCCTCGGCAGCTATCGCAATGCTGTCCGCAATCGCCTGGCCTTCAATGTCGATGCGTTGAACCATGTCGATCAGGAGCTGACGCTGCGCACTTTCATTGGCGAACTTGGTGGTGTTGGCATAGGCCAGGCCGCGAATGAACGGACCAAAGACCTCGTTGCTGGCATTCGCCTCCGTAAGTCCGACCGATGGCTTGGCAGGCAGTTCGCCGACCACGTCGAGCCAGATCTGCATGGCTTCGTCCGAAGTCACATACTGCATGAACTTGACCGCTGCATCGTACCTTTCGCCTTCGGCCTTGGTCGTAATGGCATTCACCCAGTAGGACGAATAGTTGGACCGCATTCCATCGGCGTTTGCCGGCAGTTCCGTGACGCTCCAGTCAAGCCCGCGCGTGTTGTTGAGCGACCCAATTCGGAACGATCCGTCGATGTGCATCCCGGCACGGCCGGCCTTGAAGGCAGCCTGCGGCTCGTCCATGAAGCCAAATGCGGAAACCATGTGCTCGTTCACCAGGCCGGTGTAGAATCCGGCGGCTGCAATCCCGGCCTCCGAGTTGTAGTTGACCGTCTTGTAGTCATCCAGATAGGGCTCTCCGCCAAACTGCCGCACAAGCACTTCCCGGAACCAGTGGTGATCCTGTGCGTTCATGCCAGCCGTGATTCCGACCTGGGTCAGGTTGCCCGCCGCATCCATCTTTGTGAGCGCCTTGGCGGCTTCCACCAACTCGTCGAGAGTTTCCGGGGGAGCGCCGATACCCGCCTCTTCGAACAGCGTGTTGTTGTAGAACAGCGCCAGCGAACGGACTGCCGTGGGAAGCGCCCAGTAGTTGTCGCCCTCACGCATTGCCGCGACCATCGGGAAGAATTCCTCCTCGATCATTGCTGGCGGGAACGCATCGTTTGGAAGCGGCTGGATGAGTTCCGCGGCCACATAGTCGTTCAGCCAACCGTAGAACAGCTGGACCACATCCGGTCCTTCGCCCACTGGAATGGCTGCCGCCACCTTGGTGCGGTAGTCCGCATAGGGGAAATGGGTCATTGTGACCTTGATGTCCGGATTGGCGGCCTCGAAGTTCTCGATAAGCTGTTCCATTGCCGTGACACGCGCATCGAAGAAGTACTGCCAGTACTCGATTTCCACTTCTGCCCTGGCTGTCCCCGCGGCCATCACCGCCGAGGCAAGCGTACCCAACAAAAGCGCTTTCAAATGTCCTGTGTTCATTTCTTTTCCTTTCAACTGTGCTGCCAACGAAGGCTGTCCCTGGCTTGTTTCGTTACGCATGCCTGTTAATGCAACATTCCGGCAACAAGCAATGTACATTCACTGGTCTTGCTTGACTTTCTTCGACGAACTCGGTCCACGAATGGGAATGGAATCCCTGGGCAACGGACCCATAGCGCGGCGCAGTCCAACTTTCCAACAAGCTGCACACGGCGAGCTGCCTGGAATGGGTGATGCTGCCATCGTCTGGCCGGTTCACGGGAAAGCTTGGCGGCAGGCCGGCAACTTGTCGGATCTGGGAGTTCCGGTGTTCAAGCAAGCGGCATCCGCGAGCGACGCGGCGGCAGGCCCAACTGTTCCGGATGGTCGATGCTTGAGCCAATTCACGCTTTCAATCCCGGATTCAGCGGCAGGGGCGCCCGCCCTGTGCGGTTGGCCAGCGCCAGGCCAGTGCAGGCATCCAAACAACGGCCAGTCGTCGCTTGCCGCGCGCCAAGTGCACACTGGGAACTGGCAGTTGACGTGGGGTTGAAACTGCCCCGTCCGACATGTCGGGTCTTGCGCACTGGCATTGTCGCTGTTGGCCTCGCAGGACATGGATTGACAAGTTGAAGCGGATTCATGGTGGTGGTGGATTTCTTCGGAGCAGAACAGCTTGATGAACCCTGAATGCAATTCATGCAGCTGTGCCGGAATGAGACTTGCCGAGTGACGCGGGCGTTTCTTTGCCTCTCAGGCTGCATGAGTGTATCCTGAATCTGTATGTCTTCGTCAACGAATGTATTCGACCAGGCGGTGCAATGTGAACTTCAACCGGAACTGGATGCAGCGTTTCAGCTGGCCACACACCGCCGAAACACACCTGCCCATGGCAATCGCGCATCGGGGCGCCAGCGACTACAGGACCGAGAACACGCTGCCGGCATTCCGGCTGGCATCCGAACTGTTTGCCGAAATGTGGGAGGCTGACATTCGCCTTACATCCGATGGCGTGGCAGTTGTGTCCCATGACGACAGCCTGCTTCGCACATTCGGCCTGGATCTCTGCATTTCGACCTCAACCTGGCGCCAGATACGCAGGGCTCAACGAAACGATGAAGAACGGGTTCCGCAGCTTGACGAGGTGGTCGATCTGGCCAAACAGCTTGGCGCAGGGCTTTACCTGGAGGCAAAGTCAACAGGCGCCGCTGAAGAAGCTTGGAGGATCCTGGACGAAAAACAGTTTCGCTTCGCCGCAATCGGCTCCTTTGTGGTCGATTGGATTGCTCGCTTGAGGGAGGACGGCTGCCCCTATCCGCTGTCGGTGCTGGTGCCGGCCGGAGTCGACCCGTTTGAGCGCTGCGCACCGGCAAAGCCGGATGTCATGCATCTGTGCTGGCTCGAAGCCAGCCTTGCCCCGCAAACGCTGGTGACACGGAAGCTGGTGGATCGGTGTCAGCGCAACGAAATGGCGATGGTGCTTTGGCACGAGGACCGACGCGAAGCGCTGGATGTGCTGGAAAGGCTGGATGTGCTGGGAATCTGCTCGAACCGGCCGGAATGCCTCAAGCCTTCACGGTCGCATTCCAACGGAGCCCCGGCAATTGTCTGCCACCGTGGCGCCAACCATCTCGCACCGGAAAACACTCTTGAAGCGGCACGGATCTGCATTGACCAGGCGTTTGACTGGATTGAGCTTGACGTTCGGACAACGGCAGATGGCCATCTTGTCGTTGTCCATGACGCGGACGTTGACCGTACAACAAATGGTTCCGGGCTGGTCTCCGAAATCACCCTTGCCGAATTGCGCCAGCTTGACGCCGGCAGCTGGTTTTCCCGTGAATTCAAGCATGCAAGGGTTCCCCTGTTGAAGGAAATGCTCGAGCAAGCCCAGGGCAAGGCCAGCCTCTACGTCGAAATCAAGGACGCCAATCCGGAAAGGGTGGTCAATGAGGTTGCTGCTGCGGGAATGATGGATCATGCATTCTTCTGGTGCATGTATCCCGAGACCATGCGCCGCATGAGATCTATGTCGAACGAAGCCAGACTTATGGCGGTCCGGAAGCGCTATCCCTCGCTTGCGGCTGCGGCAAATGACTACAGCGCGGACATCATCGAGTTCGAATTGGGCGTTGACAACCTGGATGAGGTCGGCCTTTGCAGGGATCTGGGCGTTCAGTCGATGATCTACAGCCTCACGGATGATCTGCATGAACTGCAGTCGATGTTCGATTCAAAGCCCGATCTCGTAAATGTGGATCGTCCGGATCTGTTCAAGATGGTCGCCAGCTATCCGCACTTGATGCCGGACGTGCGGCGGCTTCGCAGCACACGCCGTTCGCCCGCCCGAGACGCCGCATGACGGATTGCAGTTCCCGCCACAGCCCCTGCGTTTGTCGGCATGAAGGAGCGAAAGTGGCTTGAAGGCTGTGGGCAAGCCTGAATGGCGCTTCGAGCTGGTTGCCGCGGCAGTGATTCCAGCCAGGCAGATGCATGCCTGCGAATCCCCGCGATGTCCGTTTCGCGAAAGACATTCCTGTGGCAGCCTCCGGCGCTGCGTGACAAGCTGCGCCGGGGCAAGGCACGTGATCCTCTCGGCCAATTCAGCCTGAAACTCAGATGTCGGTGTTCAACTCCGGCAAAGCTGGATTTCGCGGCAACTTGCCTTCGCTCAAGTCGTTGTTGATCCGGTTGATCAGAGAACGAAGATCCGGGTTGGTGTGCAGCAGAAATCCGTCCAAATTGAAGAACACGGCTTCAAACTTGGCCCTCGACGGCGGATACATCAACATCCCCTCGCAGCAGGGCTTCCTGCCGCGCGACAAGGCTTCGCCGATGCGGCGTTCGCTGTCGCTTTGCTTGCTGCCGAGAATGCGTTTCGGAAACTTGAAGTAGCCGCGCAGCTCAGCGGAATAGTTCAGGCGCGCAACCCGAATCATGGTCTCGGGCTCGTCGCGCCTGCCGGTCCACAGGTAGAGCGGATGCTTCAGCTCCCCGCGGATTGCCATGCACAGCAAATGAGTCGCCACGCTGCCGGATGGAACTATGGCCGGAAGATTGCTGAGATCCGTCTTGTCCCTGTGCACGACAATGCCCCGGTTGGTCATGCCGTCCGTGTCGCGATACAGCGTCATCAACCCCAGCCGGTTGTTCTTGGCAATCTGCATCGCAGCAAGGTGGTTGCCGCTGAGAATCTGCACCGGGGCGCTGCGATTGATCGTGCTCTGGCGCGCAAATTCCCGCATGTGCCGAGGATTGCTTCCCGACTCGAGCCCTATCTGGAACCGGACCGAAGTGTCGGGCAGCGACACCAGGCGACTGAGCGCAAGTGTCTCGGGACGCGAGTTGCCCGGCGAAACCGTTTGCAGGCGATAGGCCTGCGGCATGTCCGCAAACCGGTGGTCCGGCGAATGCAGCCTCACGATCGTGCGCAGCGACGAATCGACCGAAAACCCCGACAGATCGAACTGCAGCACCTTCCCGGGCTTGATGTTGCGAAGCAGCCAGGCCAGCCTCGTCAGGCGTCGATGCCTTTTGCGGAACCTGTATGGCTGGTCGCCAAGGTTTTCCAATGCCTCCTCGTAGCCAACCCCGGACGGCAGCAGCGGCTGCAGCGCGTTTGGAAGGTTCATCTCGACGATGTCGGCATGCGAGGCAAACCCGTCGGAGCCGTCGGAAACCCTTGCCTCGTTGACCATGGCCTGCAGGGCATCGCCGGAAATCGGCTCCTCGGAGAAGTGATGCGTGCCCGTCGAAATGTACAGCGGCGCATGAAATGCCGACACGTCAAGATTGTCGGCGTCCGATTCCAGACCCGAGAACAGCGCCTGGGCATGAATTTCCACCTCGCCGGCCAGGTCTCTCGGCCGCAGGGGATTCTCGCCGCGGCTTTCCAGTTCGTCGATGATGGCGTCGAACTCGAACCTGATCAGTTCAACGAGCCTTGACTGCTCCTGGGGGCTGAGGACGATCGAACGCGACAGCACGCGGTTGGCGACCGAGTCCGAAACGCTGTGGCCTTGAATGGCCTCGACGGACACGCTGCCGGCGTCGAATCCGTCTTCCTGCTCGAGCTGGCCGAGCACTTTCCAGAACCCCAGGCGCCGGGCAATGTCGTGGTTGGACTGCAGCACCTGCGCCGCAGCCTGGTCTCCGACGCTGTTGAGGAAGTCGGGAACGTCGTCAAGCAGGAGCGGATGGGACCTGTTTCCGTCGACGCTGGCCCCGAGAATGCGCAGCTTGCGGTTGCGCTGCTGCAAAATCCGCATTTCCGGAATCAGTCCAGTGGCAACCGAAACAACCCTCGGACTCGCCACCTGCCCGTACCGGTTGCCGCGTCCCTGTGCCTGGATGTACTTGATGATGTCAAGCGGCGTTTCCATCTCGATCAGCGAGCGCGGGCGCCGGTCGGCGAAACCGGGACCCGCATGATAGGAACCGCCCGTGGCGCCAGCCTGATTGTAAAGCAGAACGTCGATCGAACCTTCGTTGAAGGCGTCGACGATGTGCTTGCGGTTTCTGTTCTCCTGACGCCGGATCTGGCCGGCACGGTAGCCAAGCGCTCGGCCCGTGATTTCGCCGGTGGTGATGCCTCTTGCCGCCAGCTTTTCGTGAATCGCGTCGATCGGCGAGGCCGGCAGATCTTCGGGCAGAGCGGCAATCAGGGCATTGATCCGATCGGACATCGCCGCAAAGCGCTCGTCAATCTCGCGGGCGTCTCGCTGCTCGTCTTCAAGCCTCACCCGGTAAATTGATTCGACAACCCTGGAAATCTGATCCGCCAGCGTGAGATTCAGCGGCTCGCCGGTCTGGCCGGTTCGGCCCTTGGCGGCCAGCTCCTTGAACAGCTGCGCTCCGGTCGAATAAAAGGTTATCAGAGGCTTGCGCCCTTCGTTGATCTCGTTCAGGGTCTCCTCGACGACCTGGTCGATCTTGATGGCGTTGATCGTCAATCTTGCCAGCCGCGCCAGCAGGCCTCCCGGCATTGACGAGTACTGGTTTAGCGCATTGGTCTGTGCCCTTGCGGTGGCTTCGTCGAAACCCTGGCGCAGAAGTTCGAGGTAATGCACGCCCTGACGGCGGCCAACAAGACTGGCGACACGCAGCGAGCAGTCCAGAACCCTTTCCAGCAGTTGCGACACCAGGTCCATGATGCCCTGATACCGTTCCATGCGCGCATCGTCGGGAAGCCGGACATCGAACTCCACGCCTGAAAGATCATGGTCGCGACGCAGCAACACGCCATCCTCCGCAAGCATCGTCGTGAAGGTTTCCTGGGCGACGGCGCTGCCGCCGATTTGCCGCGTCAGCGTGCCCAAAAGATGCGTGTCCTCCGAGTACGGCAGCAGTGGCCGGTAGAGACTGATCCCCTCCTGACTGCGCACCGGCGTCGCCGAGGCAAAGACAACATTGCCCGGTTCAACCGAGTTGATCATGTCGCGCAGAGCGGCTCCGGAGTTTGACTTGGGATTCAGCGCGTTCTGCGATTCGTCGAGGATGATCATGGTGTCGGGATCGATGGCTGTCTGCGCCCAGCGACGGCTCGGCGAATCCTCCTGGCCGCGAAACTGCGAATAGTTTGTGAGCAGCAGATTGCAGTTGGACGGCCAGTCGCCATCCAGGTACAGGCGCTTTCGTTTCTGCGCCGACATTGTCCTGCAGTCGGGCGGGCGTTCGCCTGTCTCGGTGTCTTCCGGATACTGCAGGCGAACCGGCCTTGTGGCAAGAATGACCGGTCTGGCCTCGGCGATGGCCCCCACGGCAACCATGTCCCGCCATACGTCCGGTATGTTGATTTCGCTGTTTTCGGTGAAGTAGAGCACGCTGAAGCCGTTGCGAAGGTGCTGACGGGCCATCGCCGCGAGACTGCGGCCCTTGCCGATGCCGGTCTGATCGGCAAGCAGAAAGGCCCGGCGGCGGCGGGATGCAACCTCCCTCAATGCAATTGCGTCAACCTGTTCGGCGAGCAGCGCGATCTTCAGTTCCTCGCCGGTCATGCCGAGCGAGTGGGCAACCGCCCTGTCGACACCGCCCCGCGTTTCAAACATGCGGGCGGCACGGCGCAGCGACTTCGCGGTGGCGCCCTCCAGCGCCTTGGGAACCATCGTGAACGGCGCCGACAGCCGGGACAGCGGCGTGTAGCGCCGTTGACGCTGGTTTTCCTCGAGTTCGGCCACGGGATCGGGATCGGTTGCGTCGACCGTCCGGCGCCACTCGGAAATCCTCTTGCGCGAACGAATGATTTCCAGGTGGAGAGAGTCAAGATCCTGAAGCTCGGACACTCGGAACGTGCGCCGGGCCGCCATGTGCAGGCTCGTGTCGACGCCCTGGCGGCGCGCGCCCACGAACATGACGGACACCGTTGGACCGTCGTGATGCCCGGTCGCAATGTGTGGCTGGATTTCCGCAACGCATTCGAGCACGTGGGCACGGCCGGCCACGTGTCGCACCGCGTCGATCGAATCGCTTTCGGCGCTGCCCCGCATGATGAAAATGCTCAGCCCCTCGGGGTCACGCCGCGCCAGTGTGTTCTGGACCCTCTCGACCAGCCGCTCGGCGTCCACGGCAAACAGATCCTGCACCTGCTGTGCCGAACCCATGGCGCTGCCAACCGGCGGCAACCCCATCGCCAGGCGCGGCAAGCCGGCAAACTCCACGTCGGCGATGCCGAGCGAAACTCGGCGCAGGAAAATCAGGAACCAGACGGATGGCGAAAAGCTGGAAACGCCGGTGGCGGCCTCGTCCAGGAGGCCGACAGTGTTCCTGGCCAGCCTCGACGCATCGTGGTAGGCCTTGCGGGAGCCGCCGTCGCTTGTTGCCTGATCGACGACCCGGCGAAGCAGCATGTCCCGCACCCTGGCCGCCACATCCTCGGGTTCCAATGTCGACTCGGCGCCCTTCGCTGGCTCGCAGGCGGCCTGAACCACGGTGTCGAACTGCTCCTTCGTCACGAGGCCGCGCCGCGCCATGCCAATGAGGCTTGCCGTGATGGACGCAAGGTCGTCGGCATGGCGTGCGCGCAGGAACATGGTCGGATCGGTCTTGGAGCTTTCGGTGTCGTAGCTGACCGCCCCCTCCTTGGACACAATCTTGCGGTATCTCGTGCCCTTGCGGTCGGCGAAGACCTCCTCGTTGCGAAAGTTCCTTCCCAGTTGACGCCTGTCTTCGGCGCCGGAGACAATTCCCTGGGGTATCGGGCGTCCGAAACGCGAGTTTCTGTAGTCAAGCGTGAACGGATATGAATGCAGTTCGTCCGTCGGGATTTTCACCAGCGACGCGCCCAGGCAGGCGGCCAGCTTGCTGAAGGAGACCGGCCATTCCCGGTCGCTGGAGTCAAGCACCAGCACGTCGTCCTTGTCGGCTTCGCGAAATCCGAAGTCAATGGCCCGCTGGCGCACGCGGGCCGCCAGCGGCGAGGCCGTGAACTGCAGCAGCACGCCCTTTTCCCCGTTGGAGCGGATCATGCGGCGCAAAATGGCGCAACTGCCTTCGAATTCGACCCAGTTCGTCGTGGTGCGGGTCCTGTCTTGCATGGCGTCCCTCGCTGCGGGCAGGTTTTGCCCGAACTAGACGCCAGCGGAGATTCGACAGCGCGTGCACAAGCCGCATCCGGCCCCGACAGGCCGACAGCTAGTTCGGTTCCGTAGGATCGTGAGCCCGGTCCAGATTGTTGTGAAGTTCCGGTCCCGGACGCGATTGCGACGTTTCTAGGCGATTCTTGGGCAATTGCAAATCGTCGATCGTCAATCTCCTCTCCACGGCCTTTGCATCGGCCTCCGGTCGGGCACGGATGCGCTCGGCCGCCTCCGCAACCAGTCTGCGAAAGCGATTGAAGTGGCGTGACCGCGCATTCGGGTCGGAGGGCGTGGCAATCGCGCTCCTCGGCACGCAGGCTCCTTGCGCTCTTGCCTTGGCGACGAAGAAGTCCCCTTCGCCTCCATACCTTCCGAGCACGGCCGTTGCGGTCGCGAATCCGTAGGATGGAACCGGATGCAGCGACAGTCCAAGCCTTTCGAACTGCCTTTCCAGGTCGGAACTTTGCACGTCCTTCCAACCCGAGTTCGAATAGGCCCCCTTGGCCACGTCGTCGAGTTCTGCGAGCAGATGGTTTTCGACCGCCATCCGATCCTCCTGCTTCGACTGGCGCAGGGCGGTCGCCAGCCTGCCTCCGAGATCTCCCGTCATGTAGGAACCGATGGCAACATTGTGGTGCATGCCGCGATCGATCGACTCCCCCGACACCGGGCCGACCGTCATTGCTTCCATGGGCAGGAGATCGAACTTTCCCCTGGCCTGGACGATTTCCTCGAACATGGTGTGGTGCGGCTCCGCGAACTGGCGAAGCACCGCCTCGTCCAGGGGGAGGCATCCGATCTTCCCCCGGGCCGGGCCTTTTCCCCCGAACTGGGGGGGGGGGGGCCCCGCAACCGGGCGAACCCCCCCCTCGCCCGGGGGGAGGATTCCCCCGCCCCGCCAGCCCCGCCACAGGGTCAGCGTGCGCCGCCGCGGTTCCTTTCGATCACCCTCGCCGATCAAGGCCAGCAGAGCCGCGTTGTGCTCGCTGAAACAGCGTGACAGGGATTCGTAGAGTTGGGCGAGCGAGTCGCTCGTGGTGGCAAGGTCGTCATGCACGATGTAGGCGTTGTAGATGGTGGCGCCGTTCGAGCGGAAACGCCGCACGTTCTTGTCGCGGTCAAGCGAAGGCGAAATCTGAATCTGCTTGCCGACCCGCAGCTCGGCGTCGGGGGCGGCAAACCGGTTGGCCCAGGTGCCGATGCACAGCTCGCCAACTCGGCGAACCGAGTTCAACCCGATGTATCCTCCGGCCGGCGTCGCCGATCTGTGGCTCTCCGACGCAAGGTCCGCAATCTTCGGCGTTCGCAGGTTTGTGGGCGTGGTCCGGATGGCAAGGCGAACGCGCTTTCCGTTCAGCGATCCTCCCATTGCCACGCCCACTGCAAGGCCCGGATAGCATCCCTGCAACTCCGAATCCGGTTCATAGCTCTCTATCTTGACGACCAGATTGCCCAGATATCCCCTGCGGGACGAGCTGACGTTTCTGTCGGTCATGCCTCTCTCCTCGAGTTTGCGTGTTTGCGAAGCGCAAGGCGGGCATCCACTCTCATTGGACCCGCCCTTCGCGACCGGAACCGGCTGCCCGGTGTCCTTTGGTTGAAATTGCCATGGTCATTCAGGGGCGCGGCGCCCGCGCCGCTGCGGAGTTTCTTCCGACAAGCGATCCGGCGCTGGCGGCCGGTCCTTGAAGCCTTCCGACGCCGTGCCGGATTGCCGTCGCAGTGGCCTGTCCGCGCTGCTTCAGCGTTTGCTCAACGCCTTCGCCGAGGTTGGCTTCGGCGCCGATCCACTTCATCACGCGATCGGGAAACTCCGAAATCAGCGAAAAGCTGCGTTCGATGATGATCATGTAGGCCACAACCACGAGGGCGCCGGTGGCAATCAGTCCGAACACGCCGACAAACGGCGATGAATTGACCAAGGCGCTCATGGCGTAGTACAGACCGGTGTCCAGAAGCGCCGCGGCGATCTTGAACAGCGTCATGCCGACGAAGTATCCCACCACCATCAGCGACGGCGTCAACAGCAGCGACAGCAGCAGGTGCCAGCCTCTCCTCCCGGCATTTCCCGACAGTCCCTCGCCGTCGAGTCGCAGATGCGACAATGCCCACATGGCGGCGCCGACAACCGCTTCGACGACGGTCATGAAATAAAGCACGACGGCCACAATCCAGTAGAAGAACGGCAGCAGCGGAAGCACGAAGGACTGCGTTACGCCAATGGCGGCCAGCGGCGCGGCAATCAGAAAGGTGACCGTCACCGCGGCAGCTCCCGACAGGACCGAGGCGGCAAGGCCGCCGACGATCAGGGCCGCGGCCGCATCGAGAAACCAGTTTCCCATGTTGACCACCCCAACAATCGGGTCCTCGTCCCACGAGGAGGGCGACAGTCCCTCGATCATCGCCTTCACGCCGCCGGAAAAGCCAACCTTCCAGATGCGCCCGAACAGGCCGCCGCTGCCCGGCGCGAGCGTTTCGTCCAACACTCTGTCCGGCAGCACGAATCCAAGCGACGTGAGGCGCGCCGTCGCATTCTCGAATTCGGCGATCAGTTCGTCCCAGATGCGCCTGGTTTCGTCCACATGGAGGTATTTGCTGGCATCCACCGGCCTCACCAGCCTGCTGACCCAGCCTCTGGCTTCGGCCTCGCCGACAACCATTCGGTTGAGCCGGTTGGCGTCCTCCGAAATGTACTGCGACTCCCTGGCGCCGACCGATGCCCGCAGCAGCCCGGTGACCTCCGAATTCAGCCTGGCAATGGTCATGTACCAGTTGCCGGCGCTCAGCCATCCCTGCCCGGAACATCCGGCGTCCCCGACCGAGCCGCCGTCGCATTGCCTTCCCGAAATCACGTCGACGAGCGCCTTGCGAGCCGCTCCGCTTCCGCCGTCCTCGTCGGACATGATTCTCATGATTTCGGCGTTGCCGTCACTCAGGCGTGCATTGGCCCGCTCGATGGCGGCGGCAACGTCGTCTGCAATGTCGGGGTGGACCGGCTGCCGGTTCAGAGCTGCGGGCCATTGCAGCGCAACGATCCGGTTGGCGTCCTCGATCAGCGAACGAAGCACGCCGCCATGCAGGCTTTCGAACCGGGAGGCAACCGCCGCCGCCGACGGCCCATGCATTCGCTCCACGTACGGGGGTGGTTTCGGAATGCTGTAGGAACCGCAAATCCCGATCCGCCTGCCTCCGATCGAGGTGATCAACTCAGCGCCGTCGTCGCTTTCCACCGCCGTCAGCGTCACGCGCTGCGAACTGCCGGCGACTTCGAGCTGATGGTTGGCGATCTTCATGCACAACTGGTTGCGGTAGACAGTCGCAAAGATCTGGGCATCGAAGGACGGCCCCGAACCGGTTACGGGAACATCTCCCGAAACGATCCTGGCGGCTCCGTACGTCCAGATCGAGGAGGCAACCGCTGTCGAACCCTTGACCAGCCATGCCGTGGCGGACTGGATGACGTTGTACCCGCCGAGGCCGGGAGCGGGAATGAGCAGCGCAACGGCGAACAGAACGCGCAGCGGCGCCCACAGCGACGACCACCGACTGCCCATGACACGGCCTTCATGCGCCGTCTGCAGCAGGGCTGCGGCGCAGTTGTACAGGAACAGACAGCCTGCAACGAAAAGCATCACGACATTGATCGCTCCGACGAGCGTCGAGAATATCGTTGCCTCCCCGCGTCCGCCCATTGCCGGAAACAGGGGCCCGAACAACTGGTTCAGCAGTTGCTGGCTGAATTGGTCTCCGTGCCCCGCAAAGAGAAAGTTCTCGAGGTCACGGACAATGTCCAGTGCATCCGCACCTTGTGCATTGGCCGGTTGGGCTGCAATCTGCAACAGCGACAGCAGCACGACCCCGCCCGTTGAAATACGCAGCAATGTGTCACTCGCGCCCGATCAGTGTGCTGGAGCAAGTCTGGCACGGGCAGGCGCAACTGCGAAGAGCCGATCAGGGGGAATCGTCTTGAAAGTGGATTTCCTCTGTGGACAACCCGAACTCGGCGGCGCGTCCAATAACGCGGCTACAGGCCGAACCTGTCCTTGAACCGGTACCACCACGCCGCTCCGGTCGTGACGAGGGAACGCAGGGAGGCGCCGCCGGGAATGATCGGCTGCGGCAGTGCGGCAAACAGATCGAAGCGGCTGGTGTCCCCGTCGACCGCCTCGGCGAGCAGTCGGCCGAACAGGTGGGCGCAGTTCACTCCCTGCCCGCTGTAGGCACGCCCGTACAGCATGTTCTCCGCGATGAACCCCAGCTGGGGAAACCGGTTCGAGGTCACCGCAAACATGCCGTCCCAGCGGTATTCGATGCGGGCGGAACGCAACTGCGGAAACACCTTCCCCATGTGCGCCTCGGGAAGCTGTCCAACCGGCCGCTTGCCAAGTCCGCCGTAGTTGGCGGAACAGCCAAACAACATGCGCCGGTCGGCCGAAAGACGGAAATAGTCGGGAATGAACCGCATGTCGTAGACGGCGGCGTTCGTGGGCAGCAGTTCCCCTGCCAGTCCGTCGTCAAGCGGTTCGGTGGCGACGATTTCGGACCAGGTTGGCAAGATGCGGCGTGACATGTCGTGACCGTCGATTTCCAGGTAGGCGTTGCCGCACAGCAAAAGCTTGCGGCACTGCACCTCGCCCTCTGCGGTGCGCACGCGCACTCGCCGGCCGCCGCATTCGATCGAGGTTGCCGGCGAGTTCTCGTAGACGGCGCCGCCGAGGGATTCGAACGCAGCCGCCTCTCCCAGCGCCAGGTTGAGAGGGTGCACATGCCCGCCGGAACGATCCAGGAGACCTCCGCAATAGGACTCGGAACCGACGTGCCGGGCCATTCCGGCACGGTCGAGAAGCTCCAGCTCGTCTCGTTTCGTGCCCTGCGAGTGGCTCAAATGCTGTGTTTCCAAGCTGCGCATGTGCTTGCCATGGCAGGCAGCCGCAAGGCTGCCGTCCCTGAGATCGCAGTCAATTCCGTATTCCGCGACCCGCTGCCGAATGATGGCAACGCCTTCGCCTGCCATTGCCCGGATGCCTTCGGCCGCGGCGCTGCCGAGTGTCTTCCGAATGCGATCGAGGCTTCCGACAAACCCGTTGATTGCCTGGCCTCCATTGCGGCCGGATGCGCCCCAACCGACACGGGCAGCCTCGACAACCGCCACGTTGCAGCCTGCCTCGGCCAGAAACAATGCCGCCGACAGACCGGTGAAACCCGCGC
>MKWU01001540.1_pt1 | contig 39218 bp, 13 predicted proteins | sample 809101 | NCBI WGS metagenome assembly MKWU01 (sample SAMN05860141, study PRJNA318959) | sponge metagenome | host: Aplysina aerophoba | place: Slovenia: Piran, Adriatic Sea, Gulf of Piran | collected 2013-05-07
GTTCGTGCCAGCGACAAGTCCCACGGTCCTCCGTTCCTCGATCTCGCGACGGCGTTCGAGTATCTCGGCGGCGAACTGGATCTGAAGGGCGGCACCCGCCTCACCGTCATGGATGCCGGCACCCGGGACGCCGAGTTGAGACTCGACCTGGCGCTCGAGCTTGGGTGGGAAGCGGACGCCCTGCTCGACTACTACCTGCCCATTCCCGGATCGACCGTGTTCGTGGCACCCCGCGTCGGCCTGCACAGTGGTCGGCGGCGCGTGGCCATCAACGAGGACCCGGCCGCCGGCTACCGGACCCGGCGCGCCCTGGCCGGGCTCGACCTCGGTGTGGCTCTTGGTCCGAAGAGCGAGCTTCGGGTCGGGTACGAGGGGGCCGCCCTCGGGGCCCGGGTCGAGAGAGGCGCCCCGCTCCTGAGGGATCTCGACGGATGGGAGCACGGCGCGCGGCTCCGGTGGGTGTACGACGGGCACGACCACTGGCTCGTGCCCGGTAGCGGGACCCGGATCGAAACCGAGGCGCGGTGGCTGGCGGCCGCGCCCGGGCAGCCGTCCGGCTTCGCGCAAGCTCAATTGACGAGCAGCACGTTCTTCCCGGTCGGGCAACGCGGCCGAGTCTTCCTTGTGCTGGCCGGCAGTGCGGCGTTCGACGACCGGCTCCCCGCCTTCTATCAGTCCACGCTTGGCGGCCCGTTTCGGCTCGGTGCGTTCGACCGCGACCGGTTCCGGGGCGTAAGGACCGGTTATGCCGGCTCCGGCTATCTTCACCGCATCGGCCGGCTGCCCGACCTGGTCGGCGGCGCGGTCTACGCGGGTGCCTGGCTCGAATCCGGGTGGGTCAGGGCCGGTGCGGCACCGCCCAAGGCCGGCCACGGCGACCCTGGCATCAGTGTATCGGCGGGATTGCTGGTCGACACGGTGCTCGGCGCCGTATTCGTCAGCAGCAGCATCGCCCGCGGCGGCCGGCGGCTCCATGTCGCTCTCGGCCAGCCGCCCTGGTAAGACCCCGGCTGCGGTCCGTCGATGCCCCTGGGCGTGTAGTGCTGCGACGGGGTGGCTCGTGAGCGCCGGACGTAGCCCTTGATGGGATCGGGCAAATCCACCTTGTGCCGCAGCGGCCACGAAGCGTCCGGGGGTGGTGCCGTTTCGAGAACCCGCACCCCTCCTTCGCTTCGTGAAAACGCCTGTCCGCGTCTGGGGTTCGTCGCTGGTCATCGCACTGTCCGAAGTTCCGTTCCCCTTCCACCCGGTCGCCTCGAAACGAACGACCGCGCACGCTCGAAGCCTTATCCGGGGCTTTATCCGCCGCATCCCCTTCATCGTCCGCAGCCCGCCCTCGCAATGAAAGCCGCGTCCGAGACGGACATCCAAAATGCTCGCTCTCTGTAAGTATCTACCATATCGGTAGTTACCAGTAATCTCCCGACTACCTGTACCTGAGATTCTACCGTTGACCCGCACCTCCAGAGCGGTTCGCTTTGGGCTGCCGATTGGAGACGCCGCGTCCACCGCTCCCCGCAGTTGCCAAGTCTTCCCGCAGGCGTCAAGACAGGAGAGCAATCGATGAGGCCACGGGCTTGCCGCGAGAACACCTGGGCCAATAGGGATAACTGGCTGAAGCGAGCCAGGGTGTTGTGTGCCGTTGCGGGGTTGGCGGGATGTGCGGACGGCGCGGTGGAGCCCGCACGGGAGCCGGAGCCCCCGCCGCCCGCGGCCACCGGCACGGTGCGCGGGCAGGTGAGGGTGACCACGGGCCAGGACCACGGCTACGGTCCGGACATGTTCGCCTTCGTGGCCGGGGCGGACACACCGTGCGAGCCGCGGTCGTGCGAGTCGCTGGCCGTGGCAATTGGAGCCGACACGGCATACACGGACGGGACGGGCCGCTTTGTGTTCGAGCAGGTGCCCGTGGGCGAGCATCGGCTTCACGTCGTTGAAGGGGACCATCCGCGGCGCACCGCGTTCGAGGCCCCCTCGACGTACTGGCACGCCGCGGTGTTTGACACGGCGCAAGTCAACGTGTCCGGGCCGGGCGCGAGCGTCGATGTCGTCCTCGAGGCCAGGACGGTTCCGGTCGTGGTCCAGCAGTTCTTCCGGGCGGTGGGCGGAAACGTGGCGGAGAGGCCGCTGCCGGGGCTTGCGGTCGCGCTGTACGCGCCGGACGGCGCGGCCGAACTGGATCGCGGGACCACGGACGCGCATGGCGAAGTCGTGTTCCGCCCTCTGTCGTTCCCGAACGTAGGGGACTACCGGATCCGGGGCGATGCCTGGGTTCTCGGCTCCGACCCGGGCAATGCCCGCTACGCCTGCAACGGCGATACCACGCGCGCCGGCGCTTACAGCTGGGGTACGTTGAGCTGTGAGGACTGGCGCGAGGGGGTCCGCCTTCCCGCCCTTCTGGCGCTGTACGAGGCGACCGATGGCGCGAACTGGCGGAACGCCGACGGGTGGTTGACGGACGCGCCGCAGTCGGCATGGCACGGGGTCAGCATCGATGCGACGACGGGCGGGCTGACCGGGCTGGACCTTTCCGCAAACGGCCTGACGGGGCGGCTCCCGCCGGGCCTCGCCTCGCTCGACCGGCTGACCGCGTTGCTCATCGGGGGCAACGCAGGCCTGGCTGGCCGCTTGCCGCTGTCGCTGACGCGGCTCGAACTTCGGGAACTCAACTACGCCGGCACGGACCTTTGCGTCCCGGCGACCGCCGCCTTTCGGTCGTGGCTGGCGGCCATCCCGTCCCACACGGGCACGGGCGTCGATTGCGACGCCGCCTCGACTCAGCGCGACATTCTGTGGGTGCTCTTCGAGGCGACGGACGGGCGGAACTGGCGCAACTCGGACGGCTGGCTGACGGACGCGCCGCTGGGGGAGTGGCACGGGATCGGGGTCGATTCCGCGGGCGCGGTGACGGAGTTGACGCTGCCGGCCAACGGCCTGTCGGGCCCGATCCCCGCGGAGCTGGCCGACCTGACCAGCGTCGAATACCTGGACCTGTTCGGCAACGAACTCACCGGCCCGATTCCCCCGGGCTTCGGTCGCCTCGCCCGCCTGTGGCTGGCGCTGGACCTTGCCGACAACGCCCTCACGGGGCCGATCCCGGCGGAACTGGGCAACCTCGCCGCGCTCGAGTACCTGGACCTGTCGGCCAACGAACTGACGGGCCCGATCCCCGCCGAACTGGGCAAGCTCACCAGCGTCGAGCATCTGGATCTGTCGAACAATGAGTTGACGGGCCCTGTCCCGGCGGCCCTGGGGGACCTTGATCGGCTCGCGATACTGAACCTGTCCGACAATTCGCTCGCAGGCTCGATTCCTCCCGAGGTGGCGGGCTTCGGGAGCCTGGCGGACTCAGTGCCGCCCGTGAGTCTGGACCTGTCGGGCAACGATCTCTCGGGGTCGATTCCGCCCGGGCTCGGGAACCACGGCCGCTTGGCCCACCTGTATTTGGCCGACAACGAGCTGTCCGGCACCGTGCCCGGCGAGCTTGGAGGGATGACGGGCCTGCGGAGCCTCGTGCTCGTGGACAATCGCGAACTGTCGGGCGCGCTCCCCGCCGACCTCACGAGGCTGGCCCGGCTCGAGGCGCTCCATACGGCGGGCACCGGGCTCTGCGCGCCGTCGGACCCCGACTTCCTCGCGTGGCTGGAGGGGGTGCACAGCCGACGCGTCCACCCTTGTGATGCCGTTGCGCCCCCGACCGTGTATCTGACCCAGACCGTGCAATCGCGTGACTGGCCCGTGCCGCTGGTTGCGGGCGAGGAGGCGCTGCTGCGCGTGTTCGCCACGGCCGCGCGGGCGGGCGGGACCATGCCGGCGGCTCGGGCGCGGTTCTACCTGGGCGGTCGAGAGGTCCACGTAGAAGACATCCCGGCCACGGGCGCGCCGCTCCCGGTCGAGGTGGACGAGGGCGACTTTGCGGCCTCGCTTAACGCGCGCGTCCGTAGCGACATCGTTCGGCCCGGACTCGAACTGGTGATTGAAGTCGATCCGGACGGGACGCTGGATCGGTCACTCGGCGTCGCGAGGCGGATTCCCGAAGACGGACGGCTGGCGGTCGAGGTGCGGTCGATGCCGTCCTTTGACCTGACGCTCATCCCATTCCTGAACAAGGACGCACCGGACTCCTCGATCGTGGAGTTGGTCGCCGCCATGGCGGCCGACCCGACGGGCCACGAGCTGCTCCGGGAGACGCGCACGCTGCTCCCGATCGCCGATCTGGCCGTGCGGGCGCACGAGCCCGTGCTGACCGACTCGCGAAGTGCCTACGCCATGTTCGAGGCGACTGGCGCGATCCGCGCGATGGAGGGCGGAACCCGCCATTACATGGGCATGATGCCGGAGCCCGACGGCCCCGCCGGGTTGGCCCGCCAACCCGGACGGGTGAGTTTTGCCGCGCCTCGGGGGACTGTCGTGGCGCACGAACTTGGGCACAACCTGAACCTGGGACACACGCCGTGCGGCGATCCCGCGTGGCAAGACCCGGCCTACCCCTACGCGGACGGCTCGATCGGAGCCTGGGGCTGGGACGCACGCGAGGGCGGGGGGCTGGTGCCTCCGGGCACGCCCGATTTGATGGGGTACTGCGATTCGCAATGGATCAGCGACTACCAATTCACCAACGCGCTGCGCTTCCGGCTGCGCGAGGCGCGCCCGGAGGCGGTGGTCGCGGCGAGAGCACTGCTGGTGTGGGGCGGCGTCGGCGCCGACGGGTTGCCCTATCTGCGGCCCGCCTTTGCGATCGAAGCCCCGCCAGCGCTGCCCGTATCGGTGGGCGAGTACCGGCTCACGGGCCTGACCGTCAGCGGCACCGAATTGTTCTCGGTCGCCTTCGCCATGCCTGCCCTTGCCGATGGCGGCGGGCGCGCGAGCTTCGCCTACGCGCTACCGGTCGCACCGGAGTGGGAGGCCCTGGCGGTCCTCACGCTTTCCGGGCCGGGTGGCTCGGCCACGTTGGACGCTGCCAGCGACCGCCCGATGGTCATCCTGCTCAACCCCCGCAACGGGCAGGTGCGCGGCATCCTGCGGGATCCTCCGCTACCGACGCAGGTCGCCGGAGAGACGGCGTCGGCCGCCGCCGGGCCAAGCCTCGAAGTGCTGTTCAGCCGAGGGGTCCCGGACGCGGCGGCCTGGCGTCGGCGATGACCCGTGGCTTGCAACGCTAAGAAAGTGGCCGCGCCCAGCGGGGTCTTCGGCAGACCACTGGAAGGCCGAGGCCCAAGGAGGAGGGTCCAATGACTCGGTTCACGACTTCGTGGCAGGAGCCGGGACACCGGGGGATTCCGGCTGCCCTGCTGGCGGGATTCGCCATCTGCGCCGCCCTGCCCCATCCGGCTCTCGGCTACGGATGGCGATCGGTCAGAGTCGAGGCCGAGTACCTACACCGGACTGCCATGTACGGCGACGCCACTCGGGTGCGCATCGGCGATGTCGTAACGCTGGCCAAAGCCGACCAGGAACTCGAAGCGGTGGACAGCCGGATCGATGGCCTGATCGCACACAACGTCTTCGTCAATGCGTATCTGGACCTCTCCCCGGACTCGGAATACTCGCCCTATCTGGGCCTCGGAGCCGGCATCGCGGCCGTCTCGGTGGACTACTTCAACCGCTGGAAGCGCAACGACGACCCGAACCAGATCGACACCCTCGACGATCCGGGCATGAAGGCGCGGATTGCGGGTACCACCAGCATTGGCGCCGGCCGCAAGTCCGATGTGGTCTTCGGCTATCAGGCCCTGGCCGGCGTGGATCGTCGTCTGAGTGAAAGCGTGACGCTGGGCGTCAAGCTTCGCTGGACCATGCTGGCGCATTTTGCGGCCGAGGACGAATACCTCCAGCTGCGGAGTCACGAGTCGAGCGTTGGGCGGGAAGATCGGATTCTCTACCGGCTGGTCACCAATGACCTGTCCGCGCTGGGAGCGGTGCTCAGCCTGAAGTACGCGTTTCGACCTGCACCGCGTGAAATGGACGGCCGTCGTCGCGTTCAAAGAGCATCGCGGTGATGTGGTTCCGTCCGATCTCCCCTGCGAGCTTGGCGAGGTTGGTCACCGTAAAGGGAGCCAACGACGTAGTCAGGCCGAGCCCCGGCCCATGCAACGAGGGACCTACACGGAAGGGCGGTAGAACGCCCACTTCGGCCGCGGACCCGTCGCGAAGGGGAACGAGGGCAGGAGGAACGATGCGCGCAATACCGGATGGTGGTTGGGGCACTAACTTTTCGAGGGATTCCAATACGACCCCAAGGAGGCGATGATGAAACCGGTGGACGCTACTGATCACGGCCGCTCGACGAGCGTGGACAGGCTGGCCAGGAGGCTGCTGATTTCCGCCCTCGCGCTCTTCCCGCTCAGCGGGTGCTCGCTGGCATTCGTAGACGGGCCTTCCTCCACGCCGTCCCCGTCCAGGAACGCCTGCACGACATCCTACGCGGCACCGACGCTGGACCTGTTGGGTGTGCCCGCGACGTTCGTGCTCGGTTTCGGGTTCGGAGGCTTCGAGCGGTCGCTGGAAGCCATCGCGCCTGATGACGACGACACGTTCGGGAATCTGGAGAAGGCCTCGCTGGCGGCTTCCGGGGCGCTGCTCGTCTCAAGCGTGTACGGATTGGTCCAAGTCCGGCGGTGTCGGGGTTCACGGGAGGCCGGTGGGGGTGCACCACGGACTGTGGAGCCCGAGGAGAGAACGTGGCTCGACCCGGCGACTGAAGACTCGCGTTCGTGGAGACGGACCCAGACCCAACGGAGGAGGCAATGACCGAGACACCGAACGGACGATTCTGCTGGGGCGAGTTGCTCACTACGGACCCTGCGGCCGCCGCGGACTTCTACACGGCCGTGATCGGCTGGGGCACCAGGGAGTGGGAGGGAAGCGAGACCCCCTACACGGTGTGGATGAACGGTGAGATGCCGGTCGGGGGCTTCATGCAGCTGCCGCCCGAGGTCGCCGCGACCGGAGCGCCCCCACATTGGCTGACATACATCTCAACGCCGAATGCGGAAGCCTGTGCGCAGCAGGCGGAGAGCTTGGGCGGCAACGTGCTGAACATGTTCGAGCTCCCCGAGGTGGGCCGCATGGCCATCATCGCCGACCCGCAAGGGGCCGTCTTCACGGCGTACCAGCCGTCGGACGCGACGCCTGGCCACGATGGCCCGGCCGCCGTGGGCGAGTTCTCCTGGCACGAACTCGCCACCACGGACTGGGAGGCGGCGTGTGCGTTCTATTCGGAGCTGTTCGGCTGGCGGGAGGCGAGCCGGATGGACATGGGCGAGGCGGGCATCTATCAGATGTTCGACCGCGGCGCTCATCCTCTTGGCGGCATGTTCAACCGTCCGCCGGAGATGCCCGTTTCGGCGTGGCTCCCCTACATTCGCGTGCCGGATGCGCACACCGCGGCCGCCAAGGTCGTCGAGCGGGGCGGCGGCATCCTGAACGGACCCATGGAGGTGCCCGGAGGAGACTTCATCGCTCAGTGTAAGGACCCGCAAGGAGCCGCCTTCGCGGTCCACTCGACGAACGGGGGATAGGAGAACGGCGAGCGCGCCAGCCGGGGTGCGGGCTGCAGGACACCGCCGCGGGGGCTCCCGAAAGCCATCCGCAGGGATGACGGAGAACCGCTGGGCAGATCGCATACCCGCATCCCCGTCCGGGCGGGGCCGCGGCAGACATCTCAGTCATCTCTAGGACCGGACCCAGTCCGGAGCGATGTCGGAGCGGTCCGGCACCGGGGCCGTGACGTTCGGCGATACCGCTCCCGCTTCACAGTCGGTGCCCAGATGGTGCGCACGGTCTCGTGCTGACGTTCATCATCCGCAATGGGACCAGACCGAAAACGTTGACCGCGTCGAGGGACGGACCCGCGAGCCGTTCATCGACAACATGCTCGACACGTTCCCCGCGGCGACTCTCGGCGGCCGCCCGCCCCGGTCATCGACGCTTCGCTGGCCGACTACGCCCGGACGCGGCGTCGGGAAGGTGCTGCCGGACCGTCCCTGGATGATGCCCGAGGTGGCGGAGGCCGCTCTGATCCCGTCTCGTCCGCCTCCGCCGGCAGGATGCCGCGCGCCCGGGCCCGAAGCACGGCGTCGAGCCTGTTTCGCGCCCCGAGTTTCGCGAAGATGCGGCGCACCCGGTAGCGCACGCCGTCGTAGGAGATTCCCAAGGTCCGGGCGATGTCCTTGTCTTGCCAGTGCTCCAGACGCGCAAGTACTTCGTTTTCGCGCTCGGTCAGCACCCGGTCGGACGGTTGCCCCTCGGTGCCCGCTTCCCCACACAGGGCCTTGCGCATCGCCCCGGCGGCCGCGGCGATGCGCGCATCGGTCCCGGCGACGAACGCGGCATCGTCGAGCACCGCGAGGGCGAGTTCGCGGTCGCGTGCGAACGGGCGCGCGTAGTCCGTTTCGGCGTATAGCCCCAAGTAGTCCGCCAAGTGGCCCGTCGCGCGTTCGGACGCCCCCGCCCGGTGCTCCAGCGTCATCGCAAGCGCCAGTCCCCGCATCCGGGTCCGCACCAGCGCGTGTTCGGACGCGACCGCCACAAGTGCGTCGGCGAACTCGCGGGCCGCGTCGAACTTACCACGGGAGACGAGGAGCCGAAGCCGCACGCACGCCAGCATTTCCATCTCCCGCCAGCTCTGGGCCGTGAGGTCCAGGCACTCGGGTCGCCGCTCGGGCAGACAGTCGAGCCGCCACGCGCGCCCCCCCTCTTCCACCTCCCCGCCGTCGAGCAGCACCGAGACGCGCAGCGCCGAGAGGAACCGCGCCAGCTGCGATCGGTCGGTGCTGCGCGCATACTCGCGGGCGTTCTCCACCAGTGCGAGCGCGGCCTCCGGGCGGCCGCGCAGCAGCGCCGTCTCGGCTCCGCAGCCGATGCCCGCCGCGTAGATGTCCAGCCAGGCGCCGCACTCACCGAGCAACCGCGGCGACACCCGCGGTCCGTTCAACCGCGCCCCGCCCGCCGTGCGCTCGAACTCGAGTTCCGCCGCCAGCACGTCGCCCAGCACCACCGCGCCAGCATCGCGCAAATGGCTCGCCCGCGCGACTTGGAGCGCCCGGTCGTAGCACTCGCGGGCTTGACGGGTGCGGCCCCTCGCCATCGCCACCGACCCGGCCTGGAGGTCGACGTGGGCCTGGTACGGCGAGTTCCGCCCCAGCGACGCCCGCGCGCGCCCCGCCCATTCCACCGCCGCGTCGAACTCCGTCATCTGGTTGTGGGCGAAGCACATTCCGAGGCTGAACATGCCGCGCAGCAGCGGGTCGGTGTCCGGCGCGGCCGCCAGGGCCTCAACCACCACCGCCCCCGCCATGATGGCTTCGTCGTACCGTATGCAGCCCAACGTGCTGAGCATGCCCTGGATGAAGAGGTGGTCGATCTGGAGCGCCCGGTCATCGCCCCCCTCCCGGTCTCGCGTATAGCCGGCCGTCTCCGCGGCGGTCGCGGCGTACAGCCGCTTCGCCCCTTCGATGTCGCCCGACGCCGCGAGCACGCCGCACCGCACCAGCGCCAGGCGCGGGTGGTCCGACACGACTTCTCCCGTCAGCATGCCGTCGATCGCGCGCACCGCCTCGAAGCCCTGCTCGAACCACAGCCGGACGCCGCCGGCGCGTTCGGCGATCCGGCCGACCAGCGCCGCGTCGGCCGCCTCCACCGCGTGGCGCAACGCCTCGACCGGACGGCCGCGGCGCGCCAGTTCCTTAGCGATCCCGCGGTGGATCGCGCGGAACCGCTCCGGCGCCTCCTCGAACCGCCGCTGCTCGCAGTGGCGCTTGATGAGCGGATGCAGCCGCATCGTCGACCCGTGGCCCGTGGTCGACAACAGCCCGGCCAACGCTCCCATCGACGCGATCCGCCGTCCCGCGTTCCGCGCATCGGTCACCTTGCCGATCAGGCTCGGCTCCAGCCGGTCGAAGAGTGCGATGTCCAGCACGAAGTCGCGGTCTTCTCCGGAAAGGCCGCGCCACAGGCGCGTCTCGATCCACCCGGCGAGCGCGTCTACGCCGCCTGCGGCGTCCGGCACCCCGCGCCGGGTGGCATCAAGGTGGATGCGAAGCGCTAGGGGCCAGCCCGCCGATTCGCGGGCCACCGCGGCAAGCTTGCGCCGCGAGAGGTTTCCGCCGAAGAACCGCGAGATGTCGGATTTCGAGAAGCGCAGGTCCTCCGTGGTCACTGTCACGCCCCGTCCCTCGAGCGCGTACATGTCGAGCCCGAGCCCGGCTGGCCGTTCCCGGTACGCCATCCCCACGTGCAGGTGCGGCGGGGCGCGTCGTACCAGCCATTTGATCAGTCCGATCCCCGTGCTCTGCAGGCGTTCCACTTCGTCGAGCGCGAGCACGCACGGAGCGCCGTGGCGCTCCAGCGCCCGGAGCAGCAGGTCGATCCGGTACTCGGCCCGGCTGCCCGCTTCCCGATCCGGCACCCGGCCAGGCGACGTGCCGCCGCGCTTCCGGGCCGGATCGAAAGTCCGGACGCCAGCCTGCTCGAAGGCCAGAGCGAGGAGCCTCGCCACCGACTCCGGCCCGTCCTCCTCGTCGAGGGAGAGCCATGCGACGGCGCGGCCCCGCTCGCGCAGAGCCCGGCAGCGGTGGGCGAGCAGAGCCGTCTTGCCGAATCCCCCGGGGGCGTGCAGCACCGTGACGCGGTGGCCCGTGAGCGCGCACCGCTCCTCCGCTTCGGGTCGCCGAACGTAGCCCTCGATGGGGTCGGGCAGCTCCACCTTGTGCCGCAGCAGCCACGCGGCGTCCGGGGGTGCCGGTTCCGCAATCCGCCCCGCTCCCGGCTCGTCACTACGTGTCCGCGTGTGTTCCTCTTCGGTGGTCATCGCACAATCCGCAGTTCAGTTCGAGTCCGCCCGGTCGCCACGAAACGTACAACCGCGCACCCTGGATGCTCAATTCCGAGCTGATCTGTGCCGCGTTCTTTCTTGTCCGCCGCCCGGCCCCGGAGAGGAAAGGGCGGAAAGCGTGGACCCCAAAGGTTGGTAGTCGATGCAAGGGCCTACCGTATCAGTAGTTACCGGAATATCCAGAACTACTGCCACATCGACATTCCACCGTTGACGTGCCTCCAGAGCCGCCCTCTCTTGGACCACCATTGGAGACGACGCGTCCACTGTTCCCCGCAGGTGAGGGGGGGGCCGCTGACGTGAGGCGTTGCGCGTGCAGGGGCGAGTTGCCGCCGCGGCGCCGACGACGGTCTGGTTGGTGGTGACGACCGAACCAACACTCGCGGCAGCACCAAACGACCTGGAGCCGAAAGACACCATGAAGTACGTCGCACTCATTGCCCTGCTGTTGGTTCCCGCGGTCGCGGCCGCGCAACAGGAGCGGGAGCCGCCCGAATCCACGAAGAGCGTGCTCGCCGCGTTCGCACTCGAGTTGGCGGTGCCGATGGCCGGGCACATCTACGTCGGCCGACCCGTCCGCGGCCTGCTTCCGGCTTCGCTCTTTGTTGGTGGGGCCGGGCTGATCGTGTGGGGCGCGCACCTGACGAACGAGTTCGGTGGAGGGGACCAGCCCACCGGTGCCGTGGGCCTGTTGCCCATAGTTGGCGGCGTGGCCCTGATGGGCATCGGCAAGGTGTGGGGTGTGACCTCGGCTACCCACGCCGCCGTGCAGCACAACCGCCGCGTCTCACCGACCCTCGAAATCACACCGGACGGCAGGCTGTCGGCTGGCGTCAAGATACGCACCCGCTGAATGTCGGCGTGCCGCGTTGGGGAGAGAAGGCAATGACCCGTCCGCGCATTCCCATGCCGATGCTTGTCTTGCTGGCAGTAGTCGCCTACGCGACCGCCTGCGGCGACGGCGCCACGGAACCGCCGGCCGATCCGCCCCGCGCGACGACGCTGACAATCACGCCCGCGACCGTCCAAGTCACCGCCTTGCGCGCGACGGAGCAGTTGACGGCCGAGGTGCGAGACCAGGACGGCAACGCGATGGCGGGAGCGACGGTGAGTTGGGCGAGCAGCGCCCCCGCCGTGGCGACGGTGGACGCGTCCGGGCTGGTGACGGCCGTAGGCAACGGGACGACGACGATCACGGCGACCTCGGGCTCTGCCTCAGGGAGCGCGTCGGTCACGGTCGCGCAGGCGGTGAGCGCGGTTGCGGTGTCTCCCGCCATGGATACTCTGGTGGCCCGGGGCGACACCGTGCGCCTCACCGCTGAAGCCATCGACGCGAATGGGCACGCCGTGGCTGGAGCTGAGTTCACGTGGGCTTCGCGCGACACGGCGGTGGCGGTGGTGGACGCGTCCGGGCGGGTGGCGGCCGTGGGCAACGGGACGGCGACGATCACGGCGACCTCGGGCTCTGCCTCGGGGAACGCGTCGGTCACGGTGGCCCAGGAGGTCAGCGCCGTCGCGGTCACGCCCGCGGCCAGCACGGTGTTCACGGGCGACACCCTGCGTCTGGAAGCCGAAGCTGCCGACGCCAACGGGCACCCGGTGGCGGAAGCGGCGGTCGACTGGGCGTCGAGCGACACGCTGGTCGTTGTGGTGAACGATGCGGGCCTCGTGACCGGGGTCGGCGCGGGGGAGGCGGAGGTGACGGCCACGGCGGCGGGGGTAACGGGCCGCGCCGCACTCACGGTCGTGGCTCCGGCACCCACCGCCGTAGGGGTCACTCCCGACACGGTTCCGCTGACGGCGCTGGGACAGACCGCGCAACTGGCCGCTGAGGTGCGCGACCAGATTGGGCGTGTGATGGAAAGCGTCCCGGTGTCCTGGTCGAGCGCCGACACGACCGTCGCGGCAGTCGATTCGGCGGGGTTGGTGACGGCCATTGGCGGAGGCGCGACCACGGTCACCGCCACGGCTGGCGAGGTCTCTGGCGCGGCCATGGTGACGGTCACGCAGTCGGCCGGTTCGGTCGTCGTGTCGCCGGCTGCGGACACGATCGCGCCCGGCGACACGTTACGGCTGGCGGCGGAGGCGTTTGACGATAACGGACATCTGGTCGAAGGGGCCGAGTTCAGATGGTCGTCGAGCGATGTCTCGGTGGCGAGCCTGGTCGGGGCCGGATTGGTCACAGGCGTCGCCGAAGGGACGGCCACGGTCACGGCGACGGCCGGCGATGCTTCAGGGACATCCGACATCACGGTCGTAGCTTCGGCGCCCACCGCCGTAGGGGTCACTCCCGACACGGTTGCGCTGACGGCGCTGGGACAGACCGCGCAACTGGCCGCTGAGGTGCGCGATCAGATTGGGCGTGTGATGGAAAGCGTCCCGGTGTCCTGGTCGAGCGCCGACACGACCGTCGCGGCAGTCGATTCGGCGGGGTTGGTGACGGCCATTGGCGGAGGCGCGACCACGGTCGCCGCCACGGCTGGCGAGGTCTCTGGCGCGGCCGTGGTGGCGGTCACGCAGTCGGCCGGTTCGGTCGTTGTGTCGCCGGCTGCGGACACGATCGCGCCCGGCGACACGTTACGGCTGGCGGCGGAAGCGTTTGACGATAACGGACACCGGGTCGAAGGGGCCGAGTTCAGATGGTCGTCGAGCGATGTCTCAGTGGCGTGGGTGGCCGGAGCCGGACTGGTCACGGGCGTCGCCGACGGGACGGCCACGGTCACGGCGACGGCCAGGGATGCTTCAGGCACATCCGACATCACGGTCGAGAACCCCGACCGGGCGGCCCTGGTGGCGCTCTACCACGCGACGGGCGGGCCGAACTGGGTCAATAGCGAAAACTGGCTGACGGACGCGCCGCTCGGAGCCTGGTACGGAGTGCGTACGAACGCTTCCGGGCGTGTCGTAGTACTGAGGCTCTGGGAGAACCAGTTAACCGGTCCGATCCCGCCGGAGCTCGGCAAGCTCGCCGCTTTGGAGGAGCTTAGGCTCAGTGTCAACGACCTGACGGGTTCGATCCCGCCGGAGTTGGGCAACCTGACCCGCCTGACCTTCTTGAGCCTAGCAGGCAACGACCTGACGGGCCCGATCCCGCCCGAACTCGCCAATCTGCCGAACTTGGAGCAGCTACTCTTGCCCGGCGGCGTTTGCGTTCCCGCTGATCTCTTGGACTGGGCGGTTGGACTACGTGTTTCCGCATACCCATGCGAATCCGAGGGGCGGCTGTTGCCCAGTGCGTTGATGCGCGAGGACGGGAACGGCCTGTCCCTCGCGTTGCCCAGCGATCTCCTCGAGCCGTCGGCGGTGACTGTCTCCGACCGTTCGGTCGTGGCCGCGACCGTTGCCGCCGGCTGGCTCAAGCTTGTGCCGCGCGGCCGCGGGTCGGCGGAGGTGGAGGTGGTGCCGTCCGGCGGCGGAGATCCCGCGAGCGCTAGGGTTGTGGTGCGCGCGGCCGTCGGAACGTTCGGCATCGACATTGTCATGGACCGGCCCGCCCCGGTGAGCTACGAAGAGGGCCTGACGAGGGGAGCGGACTGGTGGTCCGCCGTGCTCGACGGAACGGAGTGGCCCAACCGTAAGCCGACGTGCTTCAACGAAAGAGCAACCGCGCTGGCGGATGAGCTGCTGATCCATGCCTGGGTCGACTCGGAAACAGACTTCGCCGGGTACGCCCTTACGTGTTTCAGGGAGTCCGGGAAACAGGGCGGCCTCGATCTCGATCCCGGCGGTGGCGCTGTTGTGGCCGCGCCGCAGAGTGGTAATCCGTTCTTGGTGCGGCATGAGATAGGCCACCTTCTCGGACTGGTCCTGTGGAGTCCGGAATCGGGGCTGGTAACGGAGGGCGAGGATTACTTGTACTTCGTTGGGCAACGGGCGGTGGCGGCGTTCCTCGCGAGCGGCGGAGATTCCGGCCTGCCCGGAGTACCGTTCGATGGCTTTCATTGGGCCTTTGGCGTACGCGATTTCATGGGCTGGGGGTCAGACGGGACGATCTCGGCCGCTGCCCTAGCGGACGCGGGCTACGCCGTGGACATGACGAAGGCGAAGGACTGGCCAGCTTGGTCCGACAACGCACAAAGGGTCCCGGAGTTCGGAGGGGATGTAGTGCTTGACGGACGGCGCGTGTTCGTGGTGCCCCGCCGGCGGAGCCCAGCTCGCTGATCCGCCCTCGTCCAATCACTACCCATGGAGCATGATTTGTACATCGCTCGCGGAGGTTCACCGCCTGCGTCACGCCGACCGGAGCTACTACTTACCACGCTGCCACAGAGCAAACTGAACCGGCCGACCAATACCGGCTCAACGCATTCGACATCGCAAAGGCGTTGAAGTCACTCAACGAGCGCGCTGGCGTCAACTCCGAAGACATGGCCGCGCTCGAGTTCAGGTACCTCGATGTGATCGACGACGGCGAATGCGGCCTTGCCAACTTGGAGAAGCAGATCGCATCCTCGCCTACGCTCTACTTCAGAGCTGTTGGCTCCCACGTTTCGGCGCCACGATCACGGCTAAGATCCGCCGGACTGGCGAATCGACGATCGCGAGCGGGGCCACGGCCGTCGCGTCCAAAGCCCGCGAGCTGCTGGATCGAGTGAAACGCCTTCCGGGACCATCGCGAGGCGAAATGCACGCCGTTGAAGGAGAGGTGTGCAAGAGGCTGGAATGAATGAAGTACGGTGACGCCGGTTGTCGGTAGCACCTCTTGGCGTAGCTCAAGCCAACCTTGCTACTGAACGTTAGCGGGTCACGAGCCAGTTCTCCGAAGCGGGAAAGGATTCGAGCGATGACCCTTGATGTCGGCATCACAATGTGACCTGTGCTTCGCCCGGCCCCCGCGGTGAATCCGGCGGGAGACGGACATCAGAATGCTCAATCGCTGCAAGTGACTACCATAACGGTAGTTACCAGTATTCTACTGACTACTATTCCACCGTTGACACGCGGCGCCAAGGCCCCCCTCTTGGCCTTTGATTGGCGACACCACGTCCACCGCCACCCCACAGGTGACCCTCCGTTGCGAGCGGTCTTCCCGCAGACACAGATGCCACGACAAGAGAGCAATCCATGAGACGACGGACTTGCAGCGAGAGCGCGATGACCGGATCCGAGGCCGGGTGCGGTGGAGGTCCGGATGACAGGAGGCGGTTGCGCACGAGGGCTCGGGTTGCCGCCGCGCTCGCCTGCGTCTTGGCGTTCGCCTGTGCCGACGAGCCCACTGGACCTCCGGCTTCGTTTTCCGTATCGGTCGCCGCGCCTCCGGCTTCGTCGTTCACCGTTGGCGATACGCTCCGGCTCGAGGCGGAGATCCGGGACCATCGGGGGGGGGCGTTGCGTGGCGCTGTCGTCGCGTGGTCGAGCAGCGATGCGCGGGTGGTGTCGGTCGGCCCGGGCGGGGTCGTCACGGCGGTCAGCCCGGGGACCGCGACGATCACGGCGGCCTCGGGCGGCGCTTTGGGGACCGTTCAACTCTCGGTGGCCGATCCCGAGATCGCCGTGCTCAGTTGGCTCTACGGGTATACGGGCGGCAGCCGCTGGACCAACAACGACAACTGGTGGAGCGACGAGGACCTGGACGACTGGTACGGGGTCGATGTCGACAGCGCCGGCCGGATCGTGGGGCTGGACCTCCAGGACAACAACCTGACGGGCCACATCCCCGCCGCGCTGGGCGACTTGAGCGACCTCCGCTACCTCAATCTCTCCGGCAACCTCCTGACCGGGGAGATTCCCCCGGAACTCGGAGGCCTGGAGCAACTGCACGACCTCTTGTTGCACAGGAACGGCTTGACCGGCTCAATCCCCGCCGAACTCGGCAACCTCCATAGTCTGGAGCGGCTGCGTCTCAACTTCAACCAACTGACGGGCTCGATCCCCTCCGAACTCGGCGACCTCGAATCGCTGAGAGCCATGTGGGCATACGCCAATGAGCTGACGGGCCCGATTCCCTCCGAACTCGGCGACCTCGAATCGCTACGGACCCTCAACCTCAGCGGCAACGACCTGACGGGCCCGATTCCCTCCGAACTCGGCGACCTCGAATCGCTGTTGAATCTAGTGCTCGCTGACAACGACCTGACCGGCTCGATTCCGGCGGCTCTGGGCGGGCTCGACAGCCTCGGGGTTCTGCAGCTCAGCCACAACGACCTGACCGGCTCGATTCCAGCGGCACTCGGAGGGCTTGAGGACCTCAAGACCTTGTGGCTCAGCCACAACCGGCTGACCGGCAACGTTCCTTCGGAACTCGGCGGCCTCTCCGCCTTAGCTTGGCTCCTGCTCGGAGACAACGACTTGTCGGGACCGTTGCCGCTGGCGCTCAAGGAATTGCCGCTTTTCGTCTTCGGCTACGCAGACACGGAACTGTGCGTCCCGGTGAACACCTCGTTCCGGGCGTGGCTGGAGTCCATTCCCGAGCACGAGGGCACGGGGGTCGATTGCGGCGGCAGCCCAGCCGGTGACCGCGCGGTGCTGGAGGCGCTCTACGACTCCACGACCGGCCCGAACTGGACGGACGACGCGAACTGGAAGTCGGACAGGCCCCTGAACGACTGGTACCGGGTGACGGCGACCGCGGCCGACGCCGTGACGGGGGTTCGCCTACACGGAAACAACTTGGTTGGCGTGCTACCACCCGAACTGGGCGACCTCGCGCTCTTGGAAGACTTACAACTGTACGACAATTCGTTGAGCGGGGCGATCCCCTCCGAACTCGGCAACCTCGAATCGCTGGAGTGGCTGCACCTCCAGGACAACGGTCTGACCGGCTCGATCCCACCGCAGCTCGCCAACCTCGAGTCGCTGGAGCTGCTGAACCTCGGTAACAACAAACTGACCGGCTCGATCCCCCGGGAACTCGGCAACCTCGAATCGCTGGAATATCTGTACCTCCAACACAACGGCCTGACCGGCTTGGGCCTGACCGGCTCGATCCCCCTGGAACTGGGCAACCTCGAATCGCTGACGGACCTGCGCTTCCAGGACAACGGGCTGACGGGCTCCATCCCCCGGGAACTCGGCGACCTCGAATCGCTGGAGATCCTGTACCTCTACAGCAACGGTTTGACGGGCTCGATCCCCCGGGAACTCGGCGACCTCGAATCGCTGCGGCAGCTGTATCTCTATGACAACGAGCTGAGCGGGGCCATCCCTGTGGAGTTTGCAAGATTGGAAAGCCTGGAAGACTTGAGCGTCCGCGGCAATGACCTGTGCGTACCCCGGAGCGATGCCGGGTTCATGGCTTGGCTCGAAGGACTGGACTACCACGACACGGACGGCCTGCCCTCCTGCCCCTCGACAGCGGGCGACCGGGCCATTCTGGAGATCTTCTACAACTCGACAGGGGGGGACGACTGGACCACCAACACCAACTGGCTCACGGACGCGCCGCTGAACGACTGGTACGGCGTGACGGCGTACACGGAGGACGAAGTCTCGAAGCTGAGTCTCCTGAACAACGAGCTGACGGGCTCGATCCCGCCGGAGCTCGGCGACCTCGAATCGCTGGAGTGGCTGCAACTCTCGCTCAACAAGTTGTCGGGCTCGATCCCGCCGGAACTCGGCGACCTCGAATCGCTGGAGACCCTGTACCTCGATAACAACGAGTTGACGGGCTCGATCCCGCCGGAACTCGGCGACCTCGCGCACTTGGAGGACCTAGCGCTTTACAACAATCCGTTGACCGGGGCCATCCCCTCCGAACTCGGCAACCTCGAGTCGCTGACGCGCCTGCGCCTCCAGAACAACGGGCTGACGGGCTCGATCCCGCCGGAACTCGGCGACCTCGGATCGCTGGAGTCGCTGTCCCTCCATAACAACGAGCTGACGGGCTCGATCCCGCCGAAGCTCGGCGACCTCGAATCGCTGACCTACCTGGACCTCTATAGGAACAAGTTGACCGGCTCGATCCCACCGGAACTGGGCAACCTCGAATCGCTGACGCGCCTGTTGCTCCATAACAACGAGCTGACGGGCTCGATCCCGCCGGAGCTCGGCGACCTCGGATCGCTGGAGTGGCTGGGGCTCACCAGCAACGGGTTGACGGGGTCAATCCCACCGGAGCTCGGCGACCTCGAATCGCTGACGTACCTGCACCTCCATAACAACGAGCTGGCGGACTCGATCCCACCGGAACTGGGCGACCTCGAATCGCTGAAGGAGCTGTTCCTCGAGGACAACGGGTTGACGGGACCGATCCCACCGGAACTGGGCGACCTCGAATCGCTGGAGTGGCTGAGCCTCCACAGCAACAAGTTGACGGGCTCGATTCCGTCCGCGCTCGGCCGTCTGTCCAGCCTGACTCGGCTGCACATCAACGACAACCTTGTAAAGGGACCTTTGCCGCTGGAGTTGTCGGAAGTGCCGCTGCAAACGTTCCACTACTACAACACCGACCTTTGCGTGCCGGCAAACGACGCGCTCCGGCAGTGGCTCGACGGCATTGGCGACCACCGGGGCACCGGCGTGGATTGTGATTCCGGCAACCGCCCGCCGACGACAGTGGCCTCGGTTACGTTGCCAACCTTGCAGGCGGGCGATGTCGTGATCGTGAACGTGGCCTTCGTCTTCCACGACCCGGACGGCGATGCGCTGACCTACACGGCGGCGAGTTCGGACACCGCCGTCGCCACCGTCTCCGTTTCGGATAGCATCGTCACCGTCACCGCGGTCGCCGCGGGCACCGCAGACGTCACCGTCACCGCGACCGATCCCGATGGGCTCTCCGTGTCGTCCAGCATGAGCGTCACGGTCACGGGAGGCTCGGGCGGGTTCCGCGACAATTTCGACTCCAGCGCCAGCCTCACCGACTGGACGATAGACAACGCCGACGCCGACATCGCCTCTGGCGTCCTGCGTCTGACCAACCGCGTCGAGGAAATATTGGGATTGGCGGAGCGCCGCGGGCCGCCGTCACTGACGGGCTGGACGATCGCCGCCAGAATGGGTCGGGTTGCAGGGGAGGCGAGCCCCGGCGTGATCTCGTTCACCGGGCACGACCGGTTTGCCGCCATCAGCTTCGAGCTTGCGACCAGGGACTCGACGAACTACGAGGTCGCCCTGTTCGACGAGGAAGCGGATCGATGGGTGTCGGTGACGAACATGTCCGGCCATTCGGAGGCCGTGATGGAGGACGCGGCCGCGTTCACCGACGTCACGCTCGGCTCGGAAGGCGATGACTTTGTCGCGTACGCGGACAACGACTCGCGGGACGAGCCGGCGGAACTGTTCAGATTCGACATGGACAACACGAGTCTGGACGGCGTGGCGTTGCGCGAGTTCCTGTACGATCTGACCGGGCTGTGGCTCATCAATTCGGGGCCGGTGGGCCTGACCTCGCTGCACGATTGGGTCGAGGTAACCGGCACGGCGAGCGGCGCTGCGGCGGTAGCTGCCGCCGCAGTCGGGAGCGGCATCGATCCCGCTTGGACAGCCGACGTTTCGGTCGCGAATCGGGTCCGCGTGGAAGGTGCCGACCGCGGTCGGGAGCCGCGCTAGAGCCCGATGCACCCGGGTCAGATGCCGGGGCCCCAAGTGCGCCCAAGACAGGAAAGAATGCAGTCGATGAGAGCACAAACGTGCACCGAGAACACGATGACCGGATTCAGCGCCGGACGGATTGGGGGGCAGTTGGGCGTTAGAGGCCGGGTTGCTGCCGCGCTCGCCTGCGTCCTGGCGTTCGCCTGCGCCGACGAACCCACCGGACCGCCGGGGTCGTTTGCAGTATCGGTTGCCGCGCCGCAAACCGAGCCCTTCACTGTGGGCGATACGCTCCGGCTCGAGGCGGAGGTCCGGGACCGGCGGGGGGAGGCATTCCCCGGCGTGGCCATCACGTGGTCGAGCAGTGATCCGCGGGTGGCGTCGGTGGATCCGGCCGGGGTTGTCACAGGGGTCGCCCCGGGGACGGCGACCATCACGGCGACCTCCGGCACCGCTTCAGGGACGCTTCAGCTTTCGGTGGCCGATCCCGTCTACGCGGTCCTCACGGCGCTCTACGTGAAGACAGGCGGCGGCGACTGGACCAACAGCGACAACTGGCTGAGCGACGAGGACCTGGACACCTGGTACGGGGTCGACACCGACAGCACGGGCCGGGTCGTGGGGCTCGACCTCGAGGGCAACAACCTGATCGGTCACATCCCGCCCGAACTGGGCGACTTGGAACACCTGCGCCGCCTTGACCTCGCCGGCAACCGCCTGAACGGCGAGATTCCGCCGGAGCTGGCGAATCTCGGTCAACTCGAGGACCTTGAGTTGCATACGAACCGCTTGACGGGCGGCATTCCCCGGGAGCTGGCAACGCTCGAGCACCTGTACAAGCTCGTGCTGCACACGAACGGCCTGACGGGCTCGATTCCGCCTGAGCTGGGAACCCGCGAGCAGCTGTACGAACTCGAACTCCACTCCAATGCCCTGAGCGGCGGGATTCCGCCGGCGCTCGGCAACCTGGAGAACTTGGGGCTCCTCCACCTCCACTCCAACGCCCTGACGGGCGGGATTCCGGCGGAGTTGGGCAACCTCGCGAACCTGCGCGAACTCAACCTCAGCGACAACGCCCTGACCGGCACGATCCCCCCGGAACTCGGCGGGCTCGCCAGCGTGACGCGGCTGTGGCTCAGCCACAACGAACTCTCCGGCCCCGTGCCCGCCCGTCTGGGCGAACTTGCCGATCTCGAGTGGCTCCTGATCGGCAACAATCGCCTGTCGGGGCCCTTGCCACTCGCGCTGGGTGGGTTGCCGCTCAAGGTCTTCGGCTATGTCGGCACCGAGCTGTGCGTCCCGGCCGACGCGTCGTTCCGGGCTTGGCTGGACTCCATTTCCTCGCACCAGGGAACGGGGGTCGATTGCGGCGCTCCATTATCGGACCGCGACGTCTTGGTGGCGCTCTACCACGCGACCGACGGGCCGAACTGGGTCGACAACGAGAACTGGCTGAGTGACAAGCCGCTTGGGGAATGGTACGGGGTGTACGCCGACGCTAACGGGCGGGTGGTAGCGCTCAGCCTGAACCGCAACAAACTGGTCGGACCCATCCCGACCGAACTCGGCCACCTCGCGGCCTTGAAACAACTGTCACTCTTTGGCAACGATCTTAGCGGTCGGATTCCGCCCGAAATCGGCAACCTCAACGCTCTGGAGTATCTGACACTCGATGGCAACGACCTTAGCGATCCGATTCCAGCCGAGATCGGCCACCTCGCGGCCTTGAAACGACTGTCACTCTATGGCAACGACCTTAACGGCCGGATTCCGCCCGAGATCGGCAACCTCAACGCTCTGGAGTATCTGGAACTCGCTTGGAACGCGTTCAGCGGCCCGATTCCGTCCGAGATCGGCAACCTCGCCGCCCTGGAATACCTCGGGTTCTACTGCAACCGCTACATCGGCAGCTCTCGGGTCTACTGCTCCGGTAACATCAACGGCCCGATCCCACCCGAGATTGGCAATCTCGCGGCCTTGAAACGACTGAACCTTTTCGGCAACGGGTTTAGCGGCCCGATTCCGTCCGAGATCGGCGACCTTACCGCTTTGGAAAACCTGCAGCTCGGCAATAACAACCTGACCGGTCCCATTCCGCCGTGGATCGGTCGCCTCTCGGCACTGAAGGAGCTGGACCTCGCCCGCAACCGCTTCAGCGGCCCGCTGCCTCGCCAAATCGGCGACCTTGCCCGCTTGGAAGCACTGGACCTCCGCCGAAACAACCTCACCGGACCGGTCCCACCCGAGATCGGTCAGCTCGCAAGCCTTGGGGTGCTGAACCTCACCAGTAACAAACTCTTGGGACCGGTGCCACCCGAGTTTGCCGGTTTGATCGGGCTGAAGGTTGTCAGCTTCAACGACAACCGTGGCATGGCCGGCACCCTTCCGAACGGCCTGACCGCCCTCCGGGAACTTGAAGTGCTCCAGGCCTCGGGCACCGGGCTGTGCGCGCCGTCGAACCCCGGCTTCTTGGCGTGGCTGGAGGGAATCGGCAACCGCCGGATACGGCCCTGCGTCGAGCAGTTGCCTGCGGCGTACCTGACCCAAGCCGTGCAGTCGCGCGAGTTTCCCGTCCCTCTGGTGGCGGGCGAGCGGGCTCTGCTGCGCGTGTTCCCGACGACTCGGACGGCCACCAGTGCCGGCATCCCTCCGGTTCGGGCAGGCTTCTGGGTCGATGGCCAAGAGCGCCACGTGGTGAACATATCGGGCACCTCCTCCCGCATCCCGACCGCGGTGGATCAGGCTTCTCTCGCCAAGTCGGCCAACGCGGAGATTCCGGGCCACGTGGTGCAGCCCGGCCTCGAGATGGTGATCGAAGTCGACCCGCAGGGCACGCTGGACTCCACGCTCCTGGTTGCGAAGCGGATTCCGGAGGACGGGCGTCTGGCGGTCGATGTGCGCGCTATGCCCGCCTTCCGCCTGACCGTCATTCCGTTCCTGTGGAGTACGAGACCGGATTCCCTGGTCTTGGAGACCACCGTGGCGATGGCCGAGGACCCACATGGTCACGAACTTCTCGAGATGACGCGCACTCTATTGCCGGTCGAGGATATCGTAGTCGTCGCACATGAGCCCGTGGTGACGTCGCACAACGATGCATTGAAGTTGCTCGGCGAAACGGAAGCGATTCGAGTTCTCGAAGGCGAACGGGGTTACTATATGGGAACCATGACCGGGGCGTTCGCGGGAATCGACGGACTCGGTGTGTCAAGCGGTCGGTCGATCTTCTCAAAGGTAGATTTGGGGGAGCGGTCAGAGTATGTCATCGCCCACGAACTGGGACACAACATGAGCCTCGCTCACGCGCCGTGCGGCACTTCAGGTGACCCCTTCTATCCCTATTCGGATGGATCGATCGGAGCTTGGGGCTACGACTTCGGCAACAGGAGACTGGTGCATCCGACTACGCAAGACCTCATGTCCTATTGCGCCGGCCCTCTTTGGGTCAGCGACTACCATTTCACCAAGGCGCTGCGGTATCGCCTGGTGGACGAGAGCCCGCCCGCAGCGGCGGCCGCCGCTGACCGGTCGCTTCTCCTCTGGGGCGGGATGAGCGCCCACGCCGTACCCTACCTAGAACCGGCCTTCATCGTCAAGGCGCCGCCGGCGCTTCCCGATTCTGCGGGCGAATACCAGATCTCCGGACGGACGGAAACGGGAACGCAACTGTTCGCCCTCCGCTTCGCCATGCCCGCGACGGCCGACGGCGACGGGAGTTCGTCTTTCGCCTTCGTGCTGCCTGTGCGGACCGAGTGGCAAGGGAACTTGGCCAGCATCAGCCTGACCGGACCCGGCGGGTCGGCGACCCTCGACGGGGACAGCGACATTCCGGTGGCCATCCTGCGCAACCCGCAAACCGGGAAGGTGCGGGGAATTCTGCGCGACCCGCCGCCTGTGGCCCAGGCCGCTGCGGACCCAGTGGGGCAAGGCGTCGGAACTGGTGTCGAGGTGCTGTTCAGCCGCGGAATCCCGAGCGGGGACGCTTGGAGACGATGACGAGGCGCGCGGCAGGTTCGTGCGGACGGCCCGCATATTCCCGCCATTCGAGTCCGGTTTTCCCGCTTTCACGGCACGGTCCAGCAGGGTCCAGCAAGACGGCAGAAAACGCAGATCGTGCAGTCCTGTATGTAGTTAGAAGATCTCCTGCCGCAATTGAGGTCACCCGTGACCCGCCGTTACGTGAGGGTTAGGAGTTTCGTAGCCAAGTTGGTTTCTCGCCCTGCGCCGCCAGGTGCGCGTCGAGCGCTGCCTAGCTTGATTGTAGTATCGCATCGTAGTGCACTACTCTACCCCATACACATACACAAGCCCCGACCTCTTGGCCGCTATGTTGAACTCAACCCTCGCCAGCGTCGCTCCCTGCTTCTCGGCCGACGCGGTGAACGGATGTGGCACTTGCGCGCCCGTCCGCACGAAACCAAGTCCGTGATCTAGGTGACAGCGCCATCTCGCTCCATCCTCCCAGACGATGCGGCATTCGCGTGCGTGCGGAGCTCGGTTGATCTCACGAAGAGTAACGTCGATCGACATCGACTTGGCGGCAAAGAGTCGTTCGATGGCCCTCTTCCCCTCCTGGCCGGTTGCCCAGTCGTCCTGCATCCACCGCCTGTTTCTCGCCGGTCTGTCTGGGGGTGTTGTGACGATCCGCAGTCGCGCTCCTGACCTCCCGCCACCTGTGATCGCGACAAGTTCGCCAAAGATCTCTGAAACGAGCCGAGCCACCAGAGGCGACCGGACGTACCTGTCCTGATAAACCACTTCCTGAATCGGCTGGCCTCGGGCGATTCGCTCCGCGAGACCCGGTGCAGCGTCCCGCATTTCGCTCCAGAATACTGAGCCAAAAGCACTAACTGAGCCCTGCACGCCTTGATTCAGGAGGACAGGATCTACCTTGCCGGGGGGAGGGCCGCGCAGGTCGGCGGGTTCGACCGCAGGGAGCGCCGCGGGCTCTGTCGCCAAAAGCCCTCGGACCACATGCGCGCTTTCTCCCGAAACGCCCCAGCTATCTCCGGGAATGAGTGCCTCCCAAGACTGCGCGGCAAACGCCAGCGTCCGTCCGCCGCTGTGCAGTTCCGCAAGGAGCGGCCGACCTCGCCGTGAAGGGTTGCCGCGGAGGAGCCGAACCGGCAACGTGGTGCCCCACATTGCCAGATGAACACGCTCCTCACGGGGTATTGCGTCTAGATCTCGAGGCAGCACCAACTCGACAGGTCGCTCCTCATTTCTCCACCTCACGATATCTCGCCCGAGGACCCAGTCTTGCAACGACCAACGCGCGGGATCCCCTCCCAGGTGCAGCCTGACCGTATCAGTTCCCCGGAGCTCTCTCTGAAGAGCCAGTGCGATTTGCTCGAACTCCATCTGCGTCCCCGGTCCGAACAGCCGATCCTCGACTGGGAGGTCGAGGGCCGCGAGGAATTGGTCGCTCAGAATCTCACGAGCTTGGCGGCGATCCAGCTTATCTGCATGTCGGTGGGTGTCATAAGACAGAAGACAAGCGTGGCAAGCTTTATCACACCGCCGAGGGCACTCAAGTGTCTTGCGTGCCCGTCGAAGCAATTCCGGCAGGTGTTCACCGGCCTGTGCGACAAAACCCGCTCCGCCCGTGGCATGGTCGTACAGCAGGATCGACGTGCCATCCTCCGCTCCTTCCATCCGAGCTGCTCCAATCGACCAGCCGATCTCTCGATCCTCGACGCCGATCTTGTCCGCCAAGGCGTGCCGCAAGGCCACGGCAAGCGAAGAGGCTGCTTCAGGGTTCAGAGGCTGCCCGCTTCCCAAGGATCGCAGTTGCAACTCGAACACATCGGTTTCTTTTGACACTCCGAGCCACTCCTTGCGCCGGATCGTGTAAGCTCCATCATTGCCGTAGCAGAGTCCGTCTGGACCCGTCGCTGAGCCACCCCGTAACGACTTGTGGTTCTGCATCAGAGGCGGCAGCTCGCCTTCCTTTTCGGGTTCCGCCACTGCACGCCCACATTGCAAACAGACAGCGAACCCATGTCCGTGCTCTCCGTCCGTGTAGTGGAAGACTTGACCGTTAGCACTGTAGCGGAAGCGGCCCATAGCAGGTTGTGGGAGACTCTGCCACTGCCCTCCACCCGCCGATATCCACGGACGCCGCACGGGAAGATACGAGAAACGGCTAAGATCATTGTTCAGCGAGTCACGGAAATCGACTGCGAATCCGGCCGGTTGCATATAGCTCTGGACCCGCAGGCGCGACTCGTGTCCCACACAGTAGTCGGATTCGCAGAATTCCGGCATTCTCAACGACACGCCAATCGAGCCACAATACCGGCAGTACCATGCGTACCGAAGTGCCTGGATTTCACGCAGACCTTCGTCGCTCGCCGGAACTTTCCAGTTCAGAGTAAGACCGGATGACTTCAGGACTCTGCCGTCAATTACCACATCCGATCCAGGGGCGTACTCTCGGAGGGCTGCAGCGAGATCGCGGGTTGGGTACGCGCGCGCCCGAGTAAGGTTGTCCTCTCGACCTCCTGCGGGATCGCCCGCACGCGGCGGACGTCGCAGGTCGTCCTTTGTCGTGGTTACCAACGGCACGACCTGAGTTGGGAACCCGTATCCTGGCAGAAAATTCCGCAACGCGAGTTCCCGCAGTAGGTACTCTTCACTCAAGCGCTTGAGCTGCAGTTCGACTGCGCGGCGAACCGGGTTATTCCGCGGTTGGCCATCGAGATCATCTCTCTCTCTGGCCAAGGGAGCAAACTCTGCGGTCCATCCGGTCGCCGCTGCTTCAATCCCACTGTCAACCAGTGACATGAGGCGCTCAGTGTCGATCCCCTCAAGGGCTGAGCGACGCAAGAGTTGCCTGACGCCCGTCTCAATCCAAGGGTCGTTAGGCGCTTCGTCGGTTAGCCACCGCCGGAAGTGTTCGCATACGGATGACTCGTCGTCTGTACCCTCGAAGAACCGCCCCGCAAGCAATCGGTGGAATTCCCCGCCAAATTGTCGGACGGTGAAGAAGCGTGTGAGAGCTAGGGCGTTGACATGGCGTTGTACGATGCGTTCGCTATGTAGGCTCACTTGGGTCACGTGCAGCTTGGTTTGGAACGGCCACAAGGGGTGCTGGAAAACCCATTCTCCGTGCGGCGAGGTGTTGCAGAGGGTTAGGCCAATCGCACGTGATTCCTGCCGGCGCCCAGAGCGGCCGGCGCGTTGAAGGTAGTTGGCGGGGCTCGGAGGGGCGTTATTCATGGCCACGGCCGACAGGCCACCGATGTCCACCCCCATCTCCATCGTCGTTGAGCAGCTTAGGACGTTGACTCGTCCCTGACGAAACCGGCCCTCGAGTTCACGAAGACGGCTGGCGCCGATTTGGGCCGAATGTTCGGCTACCTGGAAGTAGTCGACCTGAGCGAATATGCGGCGACTCCATCCCTGCCATACCCCGACGCGCTCAAGCTCGCCGATGTCCGGGTCGGATCGAAGCACCTCGTCGATCTCCTCCCGACTATACGGTGCATCTGTGGGTGTCCTCCAGAAGGGAGCCATCAGGCGCGGCATCCGAATGGGCTGAGCCTCTAGCACCTTGCGGTTGAGGCCCGGTGCGACATAGGGCGTAAGACCCTCCACGGTGGTGTCTAGGACACGACGGGTTATGGGACAGAGCCAAGCCTCACGTATTTCTTGGAGCGCAACCTGTTTCCCCAGGTTTAATTGCCGCCCCTCCCCTGTGGTGTCCAATATCGGTCGCAATTGGCGCCACGCTCTGAGGAGGCAGGAGTTGATTGCGGATTCTCCTTGTCGATCGGTTGATGGATCTACCCGGAGAACAAGAGCGAGAAGCTGTACCAGGCGGGACCGGCGCGTTCGAGGTGTTGAAAGCGGCCACGGCACCGATCCCTTGAAGCGCTCGGCGTCGGGACCGACCAGAGCCGTTGACCTGTGGGGGATACCCAGCCAGGGAATGAAGACGCCTCGCACTTGGATCGAGCGCCGACCTCGAACCAAGTGGTCCAGCGCAATCTTGAGGAAGTTCCTCCATTCACCGGCATCCAGTCCGCGACTTTTCCAGGGATCGGGAGCATCGGGGTGCTCGGGGAGACCGACGTAGTCAACCGCAACAAAACCGAGCGTCTCCAACGAGTTCTGACGCTTCGGCCGCCGAGCGAACTCCCTAAGGAGGGCAATCTCGGCGAGATCGGCGGCCGGCAAATCGGACAGCGGGAGGTGGCGCCAGTGCTGTCGTAGCCAAACCGCGATCTCTGTCTCTTGGGACAGCTTGTCGACCGCCGCCCGCCAAGTAAGGCGACCCAGTTTCGGAGTCGTTAGCCCCGCTAATTCTCGTTGTAACCTAGCCAACGTCCTCTGCATTGCAGGAACCTCCCGAGCCACCGGGGTGAGGTTCCTGATTTCTTGCTTCAGGTTGGCGATCTCCTCAGGGTCGGTCTCACGGTCCACACGAGCTGCAGCGACCAAGTGGTAAACCAGACTTCGAGTGAAATTACGCTCGGAATCGAGTTGCGCGTCGAGCGCAAATCGCGCCGTGCCTTGGCGGCTGTCGGTAAACGTTAGAAGACGTCGGCCGCTGGACGGCAACCGCTCGTTGCCGTCCGCCAGCGGAGGCGTGTAGTCAAGGACAACCGGTATGGTATTGCGCAGGATAAGGGAAGCTCCACCCCGAAAGGGCCTCAACAACCAGTCAGGCCTCCGGCTGCTCCGGCATTCAGGACACCTCGGCAGCCCCGATCGCGTCACGCTTACTTCGCCAAAGCGCATCGCATCTGCGCTCTCTGGCTGCACCCACCGGCCCGTCCTTCTATCCAGATGGACCTCGGTCAGTTTGGGCGTGGCAGGGTGCGCCAGGTATCGAATGAGGGAATTCTCGGCTACATCCACTTCCTCGTCTTCGTCATACTCGTCGGCTCCGAGATCAACGAGTTCCGGAAAATCTTCACTTTGATCGAGGACTCCGACGGCACGAGGCCTAAGGGCTTGACCCTCGTCGTCACTCTGAAGATGTCCGGTGAGGTATTCTTTGCCGCACTCGGTGCACAACACCAACGGTAGCACCATAGAGTCGCACTCATTCTCATCGCAGCGCTCGCGGCGCTCAAAAAAAAGCTTGCCAAAGGCCCACTCGAAGTTATCCAGCGGCGTACCCCTCCGACCCGGACATTGGTTTGACACGCAAGCCCACACCCCCCCTTGCGTGCGGTGAAAGAAGTGCCCGCGGACACGCAGGAATGGCTCCTCTGCCACAATGGCATCGGTAGCGAGGTCGATGAGTTCAAGCGTTCTCTGGCGCTCGATAAGGGAATCGGCACCTCGCTTGGAACCTAGGCGTGCCTGGGTGAGCTGCGTCAGGGTGCAGGCCCCGTCGGAATGCAATAGTGTCTGACGTACCCTCCGGGCCGCTCGTGAAGAGGCCAGTGCGGCTCCGCGCTTGTCGGGTGTCATGCGGCGCAGTTCGTCATCGCCGGGAAGCGACGCGTTGGCCGCGTCAGGGAAGGCCGTCGGCAGCCGCGGGTGACTTCGCTCACCTCTCACCACGTGAACGTGCTCGCTCGGGATTCCGCCCAAGTCTGCGAGGAATCGCCGTAGCCGGGCTTCGCTCTCCGGGCTCTCGTCGCCGATCGTTGCGGAGGTGGCGACGAAACGTACTTGTGACGGCTTGACTCCGAAGGCGTAGAGAACCCGTCTGAGCAGCAACGCGATCTCGGCCGATCGCGAACCTTGGTATGTGTGCGCTTCGTCTAAGACGATCCAGCGAAGGGTGCGTTGGGAGTGATCAATGATCGGCCTGTCCTCCGCCCGGATGAGCATGTACTCGAGCATCGTCGCGTTGGTCACGAGGATCGGTGGTGTATCCTCCCTTAGCGTCTTTCGATCGCCCACGAGTTCCGGTCCCAGCCTCTTCTTCTTTGCCGCGGACATGCTCCTTGGAGTGTCTCCCTTGTAGAGACAAAAGCGAATGTCGCCTTTGAAGGGACGTGACCAAGCACTCAAGCGGTCCCGTTGGCTGTTGATCAACGCGTTGAGGGGATAGAGGAACAGCGCTCTGACTCCGTTGAGTCGGCCGGCTCCAGCACACTGTCGCGCCAAATCGTCCAGGATCGGCACCAGAAAACCCTCGGTCTTCCCTGATCCAGTGCCGCTGGTGATCAATACCGACTGCGGTCTTTCACGCTTGAGGTGTTTCCAAGCGGCGTACTGGTGGGTATATGGGTGCCGCTCCATCGGGAACTGGTATTCCGAAAGCCGTTCATCGTCAGCCTTCTTGTCCATGGCTTCGACCAATTCCTCGGTGAGGAAGCGCTGCTCGGCAAGATCGAGCATTGAGTGCTCCACCTGCTGCCAGTCGAAGATTGCCTCAAACACTGGATCTGCCAGGAAGCTGTCCGGATGCCCTGCAGGTCGCTGAAGAACCTGCGAAAGGAATGCACGTAACGCTTCCGTCCGTGGCCCGTAAATCCCGAGGAGTGAACTCGCTGATCTCTCGATGAGATCGCGGGTAAGGGACTCGAAGAAACGAGGTGATGCAGACTGTGGCATTCTAGGACAGGCTCCTCAGTTGTATTGCGATTTTTTCAGCCTCCCGGCGACCAAAGGCGATGAATTGTGCCAGCCGCAAGGCTTTGTCAAACCAGCTCAGGTGGTTGGTGCGGAGTGCTCGCATGTCGTCCGCGAGTTCGACAGGTCCCTGTTCACCTGCGACGACCAAGGTAGCCGTCAGGGCAGGGGCATCGGCGAAATCCGCGTGTCTCCGCGCTCCAAAAGGGCCGACTCGCTTGACGAAGAGTGAGGCGCACCAGGGATGTTCGGCGGTGACCCTCTTGACCTCCCGCCGAAGGCCACGGAGCTCGGCAAGTGCATGCGACGCTATCTCCAATGCTGGGCAGGATTCTCGGTGCTCATCATACTCGTTCTGCAACTGCTCCAACCTTTCCGATGTCACTATTCTTGATCCCTTGCCTGATAGCGTCCGATTCGCAACACGGTCGCTCAGGAAACGAAATGCGGCACGAAGGCCTTCCAGTTGCCCTGCCACGCGATCAATACTGCGGTCCGTTTCGTCTCGCAGCAGCTTCCACGCACGCTCCGTGTCTCCTATCAATTCCAATACTTTGTCCCAGTATTCTCCGTAGGCTTCGAACGCCTCCTCCCAAGTACTCAGCGGGATTTGCCACCAAGCGAAGGGGAATCGCTCCAGCCGCTCCCAGAGCAGTCGGAAGTCCGCGGCGCTTGCGTGGGCTGCAGCCATCGCACAGGCAACGGGATTTCGAACCAGAGCACGAAGAAGCGGAAAGGTCGCTACTGGAAGCAACGTTTGTCTCAAGTAACCGAACACCAATGGCCAGTCCGGATGGCCGGGGTCGCTTGCCAGTTGCATGACTACAGGCCCGAATGGTTCATCGCTGGACCGATGGGTCTGTTCTGATGCTATGCGGTAGGCTTGTGCCACTGTGGCAATGACCGACGAGTTGGCATCACCTGTTTCCTTGGGCCGCTCGAAGTACCAGGGCATCGGCTGTACTCGCTGCCAGTCCCCGTGGCGCCCCAGAACCAAGTAGGGACCGGGTTCCAACCGGTCCCTCGGGATGTGCCAGGCGTCGCGGTCGCATCGTTCCAGGGGAATTGGCTCTGAGTCGGGGTCAAGCAGCGGCAGGATCTCCACCGCTAGCGAATCCAAGTCTGCCGGCGAGATCGTCTGCCCGCGTAAATCTAGCCCTACTACCGTGGCTTCACCACCGCGATGCTCGAACCCGACATCGAACCTACTTACGGAAATGCTGGTGGATGCAAGCAAATCTCCAAGCTCAGCGCTTACAATCGTCAAGCGGACGGCCGCATCCGGGCTGTCGCTTAGTTCCAGCCGCTCCGCGATGCTGTGGTCCAGCTCGGCCAAGTCTAGCACATAGTGGCCAAGACTCACCGCCGGTATCTCGCGAGCGAACTTCCCGGAGCGAGGCCTAACGGCCGCCGCATCTCGGCCGGAATACTGGCCCTCGATTTCAAAGCGTGCGGTGCCGGGCACGATGACTTCGGCCCGAACGCCTGCTAGAGAACCCTGGGCCACGCTAGCGCCCGGAGGCATAGGGTTGCCGTCTGCCGCAACAAAGACAGCCCGTCTCGCAGGAAAAGGTAACAGAAACTCGGCTCTCCCCTGCCCATGCCAGTCGGCTACGATGCCGACTTCGCGCGGAGGGTCGCCAACGTTGCTCAATGCTAAGCGGTATCCGCCGGGTTCGGCTTGGCCTTTGAACTCGAGGCCCGGGGTAGGTCGTGCGATCGCCACGGCGTCACCGAAGCCGGACAGCCTAACTTCCCCGAGTCGGGGGTCGGACGAGGGTAGGAGTTCTATGTCGGCGCCCTGGGGCAAAATACAGATCGATACGGCATGTTGTATCTCATCATTTTTGACGTATCGAAGCCAACCTGTTCCGCGAATCGAGCCAGATTCCACTGCGGCCGAGGAGTAAGTTTGCCACCGTCCCCCTGGGACCTTGGGTTTCCATTGTAGATGCCGCTCTCGAATGCGTGCGATGGGTTCGCCGTCGCGGCGCAGATACATCGAGGGACTACCCAAGAAAACTGACATCGTGCTAGCGCCAAAACGTTCCTCACGTCCAAGCAAGTGATATTCGCCGTTGGTGGCATCGGATGCCGCCTCCGTTTCTACAACTGTCCGGGACCCGTCTTCCGCCCGAAAAACTACCCTTCCTCTTACCTCGTACACTATGCGCTCACGTTCATTGCGAAGCGACCCGATCCGCCTTGCTTCTCCCGCGTCGCCTTCGGGCAATATTGCGGCGTCCACCGCTACGAAAGCACAAGACTCCTTTACGTGGACCGTTCCCTGACCAATCAGTCGACAGGTCGGGCGTGCCGAGCCGCGAGACTCTCTGGGCACAAAGACCCATGCAGCCTCGCCAAGACCCGACGACCCCTGAAACCGATCTGTGGGGCATTTCTTGCTGTGGGTCCGTGCGAGCAGCCTCCGTGGACCCACCAAGCCTGTGGTCTCGGCATTGTTAGCCGCAGGAAACGGCTCCAGTCGGTAACTTCGCCCATCGCCGTCCGTTCGCCTCTCCGTCCCCAACGCCAGAATGCGAAAACGTCCCGTCGGAGTCTGAACCCCGAGGTCGAAGCGCCGAGGAGACTGGGTTTGTGACCAGCAATCGAATAGGCGATTGAACGCCCGCCCGCTGATGGTCGCCGGGATGTGGAACGAGCCTCTGAGTTCCCAATCCCCGTTGGAAACAGGCGCAAGGTCCACATTCCACCGAACATCAATCCGCGCACGTCTTGCCACCTTGACGGCCTCGATGAGGAGGTCGTTGAGCAACGTTCGCGCCACGTCGTCGCTGATTCGAACAGGGAATTCGTCACGCCAACCTGGTACCTTGCGGTCAAGATCCTGAACGGGTGTATCGGTCGGTCCCAGCTCGTGTTGGAGCAACCAAACGGCTTCGATCATCTCGCCCGCAAGTTCGTACACGGGCTCTTGGCGCAGCGCTCTCGGAAGGCGGTGGCGGAAGCGTTCAGCCAAGTCGCGAGTGGGAGTCTCGGTCGCGCCAAAATGCTTGAACTCCTCAAGCACGCCCTTCAGGTAGTTGCGAAGAGGCGTTTGCTCTCGGAGGATGAGCTTCATAGGAAGCCCGCCTTCGCATGCAAGGGTTACCAGATAGCGCCTAGAAGGCCCCACTCTGTAGACGGAGCGGTCCCATGCGCCGAGGCCGCGGACGACAAGATCCTGAAGCTCTGCATATCGATGCCCACCAGGGGCGAACTCAGGTGTCCCGAGCGCCTTGACGAGGGGCATCCACTTCCATGCTCCCTTCTCGTAGTTGCGATGCCACCATTCCGATGCCCAGAGACAGAACGCCATTGCTCCTTTCGGTCCGATCCGACGGTGGCCATACTCGCGCACTCGGAGTTCTTTCGTGAGAACCACTCCGAGCTCGTCGAACTCCTCGGCTTCGATGCGGTAGCGGTACAGGGGTTGGCCATTCGGCTTGGGGAGACCTCTGGCGGCGAGGAAGTCTCTGATAAAGTCTCCAACGGTATTCAGTTCGGGCACGGTACGAAGCTCAATGGTCGGGTGATGATGCGGGCACAGACTAGACGTTCTGAGCCCGTGTGATAACTTTCAGGGCCCCCACAAATAGGGTGTGGAGGGCTTCGCAAGTAGCAGTGTGTGAAGAGGCTATTCCGTCCGCGTCGGAGTCCTGCCGCTGTGTCCTCCCGCCACCAGCGGGCCGGCGATTCGGGTGCGTAAGGACCCGAGATCCCACATGGCGCGGGTCTAGATCGGGAATAATGGCGCGGGGCTCGTGTGTCCGCCAGCCTTGGGCTCGTCTTGGAGGTAAGATACATGGCATATGGTAAATCGCGAGCGGGACGAAGGACTCATCGACAAACGGCAACCGCCACCGTAGAAACTGTGCGTCGGCGAGCGGTACCCGATTCGCTTGGAAGGCGAGGGCGATCGATGATCCCGGGGTGCTTCGGCCTCCCCCCCACCCCTTGCGTCCCCAACCCCAATCCCCGCACCCTCTCCTCCGTTCCTCCCCTCACTGAAACAGGCCACCGTCCCAAGCCACCACCCGTCCTGCCACCCAGGTCGCCCCCCACCCCCCCCGCCCATGACCGACCTCTCCTCGATCCGGCAGGAACTCGAGAAATCCCGCCGCGACGTCCTCGATCTCTCCCTCAGGAACCCGCTGCTCAACTTCCGTCCCACGAAGCGGCGCGGCATCGAGGTCGTGGACGAGCGCTCGCGCGAGCTCTTCCGGATCCTCGTGGGCGGTCACGTGCCCGACGGATCCTCGTCCCGGAGCCCGCGGGTCATGTACTTCCTGCCCGCCTCCGCGGAGACGGCGATCCCGGCAACCGGACAACCGGCCACGGACGCCCTCAACGCCAGGCACGACATCGATGCCACGGACGACCTCAACGACGTCCCCTCCGAGCTCCTCGCCATGCTGGGCGAGCCCGACGACGACCCCGACGGAGCCGCCGCGCGCCACACCGACAACAAGCTCCAGACCGCGCTTGCCCGCGCCGCGCTCAATCTGCGCCTGCGCGAAACCTTCCGTCAGGCCCGCCTATCGATCGAGGAACAGGGGGTCAACATCCTCTATCTCGCCCTCGGGATGCTCCGCTGGTACGAGTCCGAGAGCAGCGGCACCGCGCGCCGCGCGCCGCTGATCCTGATCCCGGTGCAGCTCGACAGGTCCGGCGTGCGGGAGAGCTTCAAGCTCAGGTGGACCGGGGACGACATCGAGGCGAACCTCTCGCTCGAAGCCAAGCTCAAGCAGGATTTCGGCATCCGGTTGCCGGAGATGCCGGCCGAGGAAGATCTCGACGTGGAGGACTACCTGCGCCGGGTCGGGAAGGCGGTCGCGCGCAGGGAGCGCTGGGCGGTCGAGCGCGACGAGGTTCACCTGAACTTCTTCTCCTTCAGCAAGCTGCTCATCTACAAGGACCTCGATGCCGAGACCTGGCCGGAAGGAGGCCGGCCGGCCGATCACCCGCTGGTGCAGCAGCTCTTCGGCGGCGACGGATTCGCGCCGGGGCCGCCCGACATCGGCGAGGACGAGCACATCGACGATGCCGAGGGGGTGGCGGGTCTCCATCCGGTGATGGACGCGGACAGCTCGCAGACGCTCGCGGTTCTGGACGCGATCCAGGGCCGCAACCTGGTGATCCAGGGGCCTCCGGGCACCGGGAAGTCGCAGACCATCACCAACCTGATCGGCGAGGCGCTGGCCGGCGGCCGCACGGTCCTCTTCGTGGCGGAGAAGATGGCCGCCCTGGAGGTCGTGAAGCGGCGCCTGGACGCGATCCACCTGGGCGACGCCTGTCTGGAGCTGCACAGCCACAAGACCAACAAGCGGGTCGTGCTGGACGAGCTGAAGCGCACGCTGGCGATGGGCCGGCCGAAGGTCGAGCGCGGGACCGGGGACGGGGTGCTGCTCGAGGAGGCCCGGAATCGTCTGAACGACTACGCGCGCGCGGTCAACTCGCCGGTCGGACGGAGCGGCCTGACCCCGCACGACCTGGTCGGCCGTCTGGCGCAGCTGCGGGAGGATGGGCTGGAAGTCGACGGCCCGGGGCTCCCGATCGGGGACTCGGTGTCGTGGAGCGACGAGCAGTTCATTCGCCGGCGCGAGGTGGCGCGCGAGCTCCAGGCGCTGGTGCGCGCGATCGGCGTTCCGTGCAAACACGTGTGGTGGCCGTGCGGCCGGCTCCACTTCGTGCCCACCGACGAGCATGCCGTGCGCCACGTCCTGGAGGCCGCATCGGGGGCGTTGCGCCGCCTGGGAGGGGAGGCGGAGGAGCTGATCGGGCGGCTTGGCCGCGACCGCACGTTCGGGGAGCAGAAGCCCGCGGATGTGGAGCGAATGATCCGCACCGCGCGCACGGCCCTGGACGCTCCGGCGCTCGGGGACGCCGATCACCGCAGCCCGGGTTGGGTCGCCGAGGCCGCGCGCATCGAGGAGGTGGCCGAGGCCGCCCGCTCCTTCGCCGAGCTCCGCTCGCGGCACGATGCCGTCCTCATCCCCGAGGCCTGGGACGAGAACGTGCTCGCGGAGCGTCAGGCCCTGCGCGCCTACGGCGGCAAGTGGTGGCGCTTCCTGTCCGGTCCGTTCCGCGCCGCGCGCAGGAGGCTCGCGGGGCTCTGCCGAGGGGAGATGCCCGGCGCCGTCCGGGAGCAGCTCGAGCTGGTGGACGCCATCCTGGAGGCGGGGCGTCTGCGGCGGGAGGTCGAGGAAGCGGGGGACCTGATCGGCCGGTTGTGCCCGGGGCTGAGCCTGGGCGACCGGGCCGAGAAGCACCGCGCCTTCGCGGAGGCCGCGGCGTGGCTGGTGCAGCTTCACCGGGACGAGGCCGCAGGGCTCGTGGGCGACGAGGTGCACGACCTGCTGGACCGCCTGTATGGACACTCCGGCGGGCCTCGCTCCGGGTACGCGGCGGGCCCGTCCTCCGCTGATCCCTCCGACCCGGCCGAACTCCGCGCCGCCGCCGACGCCTGCGAACGCGCGATGGAGGCGTTGGCGGAGGCGCTGGACGCCCTCGCCGATGTGATGGAGCTGCGGCGGGAGCGGCTGGAGCCCGGCGAGTCACTGGAGGAGCGCGCCGGTGGTGCCCTGGATGCCTGGCTCAGGGCCGCCCTCGGGCGCGTCCCCTCCATGCACGACGTGGTGCGTTTCAACCAGCTGGAGAAGCAGGCCGCCGAAATGCGCATCCCGGAAGTGGCCGGAGCTGCGGCGTCACGCCCGGACGCGGCCCCGCCGGCTCACCGCCCTCTTCGAGCACGCCTGCTACGCCGCCTGGCTGGACGCGGCCTTCCGCGAACAGGAGGCGCTGGCCCGGTTCGACGGGGCGACCCACGGGGGCCTCATCGACCGCTTCCGCGAGCTGGACATGGCGCAGTTCCACCGCAACCGGGCGGTCATCGCCGAGCGCCACTGGGAGCAGCTTCCGCGCCAGCACGGCGGTGGTCAGCTGGGCGTCCTCAGCCGGGAGTTCCAGAAGAAGACCCGCCACCTGGCCGTCCGCCGGCTCATGCGGGAGGCGGGCCGGGCGGTCCAGAGCATCAAGCCGGTCTTCATGATGAGCCCGCTCTCGATCGCCAAGTACATTCCGCCCGGGTCGGTCGCCTTCGACCTGGTGGTGTTCGACGAGGCGAGCCAGGTCCGGCCGGTCGAAGCCCTCGGGGCCATCATCCGGGGCAGGCAGACGATCGTGGTGGGCGACAGCAAACAGTTGCCGCCGACCAGCTTCTTCGACCGCATGGCCGACGGCGGGGAAGAGGAGGCGAGCCGGACCGCCGACCTGGAGAGCATTCTGGGGATGTTCTGCGCGCAGGGGGCCCGCGAGAGGATGCTCCGCTGGCACTACCGCAGCCGCCACGAGTCGCTGATCGCGGTGTCGAACCACGAGTTCTACGACAATCGCCTGGTGGTCTTCCCGAGCCCCGACGCCGGCAAGGTCGACACCGGCCTCCTCTTCCGGCACGATCCCGACGCCGACTACCAGCGCCGGGGCATCAACACCGCCGAGGCGAAGACGATCGCGCAGGCCGTCGTGAAGCACGCCCGCGAGACCCCCGAGCTCACCCTGGGCGTCGCGGCCTTCAGCAACGTCCAGGCGCGCCGCATCGAGGACGAGGTCGACATCCTGCGCCGCCGCGATCCCTCGCACGAGGAGTTCTTCGCCGCCCATCCCGAGGAGCCCTTCTTCGTCAAGAACCTGGAGAACGTCCAGGGAGACGAGCGCGACGTGATCCTCATCAGCATCGGCTACGGCAAGATCGACGGCGCCTATCTGCCGATGAACTTCGGACCGCTCAACCGCGACGGGGGCGAGCGGCGCCTGAACGTGCTCATCACCCGGGCCCGCCGGCGCTGCATCGTGTACTGCAACTTCGTCGGCGCGGATCTGGACCTGAGGCGCTCCGGCGCGAGGGGCGTGCGGGCGCTCAAGACCTTCTTGGAGTACGCGCAACACGGAGTCATCGACGTCCCCGAGGCCAGCGGCAAAGAGGCCGATTCCCCGTTCGAGGAAGCGGTCGCCGCCCGGCTGCGCGCCCTGGGCCACGACGTCGACCACCAGGTGGGATCGGCCGGGTTCTTCGTCGACCTGGCGGTGGTGGACCCCGAGCGGCCCGGACGATACCTCCTGGGCATCGAATGCGACGGCGCCACCTACCACAGCTCCCGTTCCGCGCGCGACCGGGACCGCCTGAGGCAGCAGGTGCTGGAGGGGCTGGGGTGGCGCATCCACCGCATCTGGAGCACCGATTGGTTCCGCAACCCGCAGCAGGAACTCGAACGGGTCGCGGCGGCGGTCCGATCCGCGAGAATGAGCGGCGCGCCACGGCCCGCGCCGAAGCCCCCGCCCCCGAAGCCCCTCGAGCGCGTGCCCGAGCCCGAAC